>RCNE010000526.1_pt1 | contig 20684 bp, 12 predicted proteins | sample 2041361 | NCBI WGS metagenome assembly RCNE01 (sample SAMN09708229, study PRJNA481090) | Marine sediment metagenome, whole genome shotgun sequencing project.
TCGAGCCCTATATTAACGAGTGGGCGAAGAACAAAGACCCCAACGTACGCTTCGTGCGTATCCCGGCAACCTGGAATGCACTCGTGAAGCTGCACGCCCAGCTGTATTACACCGAGGAAGTGCTGGCCCGTAACGGCATACTCAAAGACGCCGAGGCATTTCGTGAAAACGTCTTTCAGGAATACCACCAGCGTGGCAACCGCCTGACATCGGAAGCCGCCATTCAAAAACTGTTCGCCCGCTTCGGGGTCAGCGAGGAAGACTTTCAGACCACCTGGAGCTCTTTTGAGGTTAATCAGAAGCTGCGCGTCGCCGCCGATCTGATGCGTCGTTACAGCGTCTCGTCGGTGCCGGCGATCGTCGTAAACGGCAAGTACCGCACCAGCGCGTCGGAGACTGGCACCTATCCGCGGCTCATTGAAGCCATTAACGAGTTAACCGTTCGCGAGGGGCTGCGCTAGCCTGCATCTTCTGCGACGATTCGCAGCGCGCTATCCGTCGAGCGACGCCAGTACAGGCGTCTGGTCGAAACAACGGTTGCCCCATCCTCCGTTACTGACTGCGTGAAGCGGCTCAGGTAGAGGCCGTCGTCGTTCGGATCGGCGAGCAGCAGTAGTTCGCTGACCGTCACGTCCGTGATCGCGCGCCGCGCATGCGCTCCCTGCAACAGGACAGTCCATTCAGATTTATTCATCGTCCAGTGATGAAAATCCTCACTGTAGAATGACAGGTGCGCCTGCATGTCACGACGCTCGAGGCTCCAGGCCCAGGCGGCGACAGCAGCTTCCAAATCAAACCGCAGCGCCGCAATCTCGTCAGGATTGACCCACTCCAGCTCGCGCCCGACGATCACCGGGGTCGTGTTCGACGTGAACAGGGCCGCCATTGCCGCAAGCGCTTCATTCGGCAGAGCGACGCAACCGTCCGTATCCTGTGGCGGGCGTTTGCCGCCGCGTGCATCGACGCCGTGAACCCAGATACCGTCGCCGGTCTTGCCCGAGTTTTTATCCAGCACGTTCGGATAGTCGAGTACGAATGCTGTGATGCCGTACTTCTCATGCAATCGACTGGTGTCGAGCTGTTCAGTGACGAAGTAAATTCCCAGCGGCGTCCGTCGATCGCCCGACCTGTGCTTGCCGTCGCCATTTTGCCCTATCGACATGTAGCTCTGGCCTGCATAGAAAGGCTGCCCATTCCTGTTGTCGAAACGATGAAACGTCGACGTTGCTGTTTCTGCAATAAAGGCGGTTTCGACCGATACCGGCAGTCGAATCAGGTACGCGGGTAGTCGCTCATCCGCCCGGATCGGAGCATGGACTAGACAAAGCAGCAGCAAGGGCAAGAAGAAACGCAGCATGGTTGGATATTACAGCGTTGCCGCGACCTTGCTAAGGTTTGCTGCGTTTTCGCATCGTTCGAAGCAGCGATGAAGCTCATGGTTGAAGGCGGATTCCAGGATGATCGCGAGGAGGTTCGTACGCGCGTTGATGCTGGACGTGGACATGCCGCCGCGTGACAAGTAAGCCTCCCTGATTATGCGAACGACCGACATATCACAAACGTTGAGTTGCTATACTGCGCAATTCAAGCAGTGAACGAACGCCATGCCGTCATGACGAACGACGAGTCTCAACCTTTACCCGTCATCGAGAGTTGGGATACTTACTGGCAGGGCGCTCAGACCAGCGGTGCTTATACGGGTGGCGGCTCGAGCCATCCGCTCGTGACATCATTCTGGACCCATTATTTCCTTATCGCGAAGAGCCGAAATACAAGTTTCAGGGTTATCGATATCGCCAGCGGCAATGGTGCAATTGTGGAATGCGCCAATCGGGTGTTCGAAGGGCAGTTTCCCGAATTCACATGCCTGGATGTTTCGCAGTCGGCAATTCGGATATTGGAAGAGCGCTTCCCGGGCGTGCGGGGGATCGTCGCCGATGCGGCCTCGATTCCGTTGGACTCGGCCAGTTTCGATATCGCCACCAGCCAGTTCGGTGTTGAATACGCTGGCCTTGAAGCACTCGAGGAGCTAACGCGCCTGATCGCGTCCGGTGGTGAGCTTGCCCTGTTACTTCACCACAGCGGCGGTACCATTTACGAGCAGTGCAAGGCGAACCTCGATGCAACCCGGCAGATGCAAACCGCAGAATTCATTCCGAAATGCACAGCAATGTTCGAGGCGGGTTTCTCGACCATGCAAGGCGGTGACCAAGCCAGGTACAGCAAGGCGGGTAAGCAATTCGCTCCAGCGATCAAATCGATGGAAGCGATCCTGGCACAATACGGTGGTGATGTGGCCGATGGCACAATTCTGCGACTGTACCGCGACGTCAGAATCATGCATGACCGCATGCGTTACTACGAGGCGAGTGATGTTGTTGGCTGGTTGAAGAAGTGGCAGGAAGAAACCGAGGCCTACGCGGGGCGCATGGCTTCAATGCTTGATGTCGCCATCGACGACGCGCAGTTCCGGCAAGTGTGTACCGACCTGACCGACCAGGGATTCGAGATACTGCGTGCGGAACCTCTTGCGTCCGCGGACCAGGCCCCACCCTTGGCCTGGGTGCTGGTCGCGAAAAACAATTAGGGCCGCAGCAGCAAATTACATCGTCTTGAGTTGCGGCGCGACTGCTTCGTAGTTGTGCCAGCGACCGCTCGAAGCCTGATGAATACCTTCGCGGACCTGCCAGATGCTCGCGGTTTTGACAGAGCCACCCGAGCGCTTGAAATCCAGGCACCGCTCGTCCCAGTCCAATCCGAGATAGTCCAGGGCTCCTCGCAGCACGGGCTCTGGCGAGCGCACCAGTTCTTCATAATCGACGGTATGAATATCATCGCCGAAACACGATCGCCAGTGATCCATGAGACGAATATGCTGATTGTAGTAATCGGCTGCGTCCTCAAGGTTCGTTGCGTAACTGAGATTACCGCCGAGCTGCTGGAAGTATATGGACAGGCAGTTGTCGGGCCGGCTTCGCCTCGTATAGATAAACCTCGCACGCGGAAACATCGCCTTCAGCAAGCCGAGGTGCAGAAAATTGTCCGGCCTCTTGTCCGTTAGGTTCGAGGCATTCGGGTATAGCTGTCCTACCTTGGAAAGGTACTCGTCCCCGATTAGCTGTAATTCACTTGCGGAAATCTCACTGACACGTACCGGGTAAGGTGCCAGGTTCCTTGCGATCAACCATGGCATAAAGTCGAGTTCGCCGCCGGACGTGATCTCAGGATGCGCTCCCAACATCTGTTCGATAAGTGTCGATCCGGAGCGGAACATACCGCACACAAAGATAGGGCTTGCCGTGGATTCCGTCGCGTGGCGCGCAATCCAGGTTCGATCGAAAAGACTGATTAGCTGGTCGAACGCTTCCGCAGTAACGCGCTGGTCATAGGGCTGCACACGTCCCTTGCCAAGGTCATTGCCGGCCGAATAAGCCGCGAAAGCCTCATCGAAACGCGAGACGGCATCCAGGACATTACCGAGCGCGAAGTACAGTCCCTCTTGGCCGAGAAGATCATCGCCAGCTTCTTCGGCCGCAGCCCTGAGTCGGTCGATAAGCGGGTCATTTGGGTCCTCGATTCTCTTCGCTTGGGCCAGACGTGCGAGCGAATCCCAATGCCGTGGGTTGTCAGCCAGAATGCGATCGTAGATCTCGATGGCCCGTTCCCTTTCGCCGCCTTCCTCACAGAGGCCGGCGAGGTTGAACAATGCCGGCACATAGTTGGCATCAACGGCTAGCGAGCGCTCATACATCTCCTGCGCTTTCGCAGCATCGCGCATATCCGAATACAACACACCGATGTTGGAATAGACTTCCTGTTCGTCACGGATGCCCAACTCAAGGGCTTTCTGGTACGCCCGCAGCGCGTCTCTATAACGGAAAGCCCGCTTGTACTGCAACGCCAGACTAAAGTGTCCGTCTGCGAGATCGGGCCGACGCTCGAGCAAGCGCTCATAAAAGCCTATAGCCACTTCGGGTTGGCCAACACCCTGCAGCAACTCGGCCAGATGCGCATGGTATGTGAGGCTGTCGGGAACCTCCCTGATCAGAGCAATCATCACCTCGGCAGCCTGTTGAGGACGTCCTGCCGCCAGGTAGAGATCGAAAAGCGCTTGCAGCACCGTTTCATAATGCTCGTCGCCAGGCTTCGCGAGTTTCCGGTACGCTACCTCGGCCTCGGCCAGCTTGCCCTCCTGGTGCAGCCGTTGCGCGGCACGGAACGACCTTCGGAAGCTCACGGGTGATTCCGTCATTTCGGCACGACGTCAAACGGCGTGGTCATGCGCGGCTCGTCGGATTCAAAAGGAATAGTGCCGTGCCACATGTAGGATGGGAACAACACGAGGCGGCCTGCGGACGGCTGAATCTTGAGTCGTGCCTCACCCGCGTCGCCAATATCGATATCGGGCTCGCCGAATTTGATACCACCGCCGTGCTCGTCACTTTCGGCGACCTCGTTGGGCACCTGGACATAGTAGGAAGAACTTATCCATCCAAGCGGGTGCGTATGCATCGTGTGATAACCACAATTGGCCAGGCGCACCGACCACGACGCGGAAAATTCGAATGCGTTACTGCGGCGCATGAAAAGCGGATGCTCATCGCTGCGCGGAAAACGGCCGATATAATCCTCGATGCATGTCGTCAACGAAGTCATCAACGCCACAATTTCCGGGTCACGGCGATCGAAAAGGTTGCCGCTGGTCTGAGTGCCACCGCGTAAAGTTTGCTCGGCCGGATGTCGCAGGGCGATGTGTAAAGGATCGAGCACGGCCTGCAGGCGTTGGTTGAATTCGGCGGCGCTGCTATAGCCCTCGGGCACGGGAATTTCGTAGGCACGGACAAGGTTGTCGTAGTCGTTCAGCATGTCATCGCGCTCGTCGCCCAACACGCGCCAGCACAGGCCCAGGTACGCCCATGCCCTTTGGTTGAAGGGAGTCAGCGCCGTCCCGGCCTGAACCTGGCGCAGCGCCTCTTCAGGCTGTTGGCAGGCCAGCAGCGCGCGGCCGTAGCTGATGAGCTGATTAGGGACCGCGTCGGGCATCTTGGCCGCGGCCGCATGCATCTTCAGCGCCTCTTCCCAGCGCCCCTGTCCTTCCATCGTGTAGGCGAGCAGGCTCTTTACTGCGCTCGACTCGACCGAATGTCGCAACCCATCCCGGAGCACTTCCTCGGCTTCCTCAAAAGAGTCCTTCTGGTTCAAGGCCGTCGCGTACGCGAGTCGCAGCTTTTCGGCATCAGGATTTTTCTTGAGTGCTTCTTTGTATGACTTCAGGTAGTCGTCGAGCAAATCCTGTTGCCACAATAGAGAGTTGAGATTGCGGTGTGTCTCGGGATCCTGGGGGTTTCGTTTCAACGCAGCCCGGTACGCGTCGATTGCCGGATTGGCTTTCTGCATATCAATGAATGCGTTGCCCATGTTGTGATGCAATTCGGCGCGATCCAGGCCGAGTGCCTGCGCCGATTCGTAATGCACGAGCGCCTCCTCCGGACGGTGCTGCAGTCGCAGGCAGACGCCAAGATTGTGGTGCACATCCGCAAGGCCGGGCTGCAACTCGAGTGCCTTTTCGAAATCGACGATTGCGCCGTCTAAATCGCCTTGCTCGCGTCGAAGATTTCCCATCGCAAACCATGCCATTGCGTCGGTCGGGCTGATTTCAAGGCAACGCTGAAGGCATTCGAGGGCATCGTCGAAGCGGCCTGTGTTGGAGTAAGACAGCGCAAGATTACGCAGTGCGTCGACGTAGGTTGGAAGAAGACGAATAGCCTCTGAATAGCTCGCAATGGCCTCGTCGGCGAGGCCCACCATGGAAAGCGCATTACCAAGGTTGTTGGCGACTTCGGGCTGATCGGGAAACTGTTTCAGCGATTCGCGCATCAGCGCGATCGCAGGTTCATATTGTCCAAGCTGCGAAAGCAGCAGTCCGAATAACTGCAGTGCAGTGGGATGCGCCGGATTGTCGGCGACGAAAGTACGGTACAGCGGATAGGCAGTCTCCAGCTGACCGTCCTCATGGGCGATCACAGCGGACCGCAATGACTCCGGCAATTGCGAATGACGGGAACCTTGCGCAGCGGTGGAATCAGTTGACACAGAATCAAGCAGCCTGGTGAAAAAAAAACCGGCGGGCCGAAGCCCGCCGGTCGATTCTACTGCAAGAGCCTGTTAGCGACTATAGGTGAGTCCGAGGAACCAGTACTGGCCCAACGAATCCCAGGTTCCCGGAACCGTGTTGGCGTTGCTGAGCGGTGCCGTATTGAACACACCGGCATACGGTGGGTCTTCGTCGAGAATATTTTGGATACCCGCGGTGATCTGCGTTTCACCACCACCCCACTCGAAGAAGTAGCTTGCTGACAGATCCAGGTAGTTCTGGCCATCAGCCGTGTAGCGATCTCCACTGGTGACATCCCCAAACGTAGCAGACGTCGAATCAGTATCGAAAGTGGCGAACTCACTGACTTCACCGACGTAACGCCAAGTGCCGACTACGTCCAGACCTTCAACTGGCGTGCCCCAGATAGTGGAGAAAGTATGTTTCCACTCAGGACGCGGACGGCCACAAACGCCACCCCATACACCTTTACAGTCGTTGATGTCGCCACCAGGCTGTGGCTGATCATCCCACGTTAGCAGCGACGTACCGCGAAGCGAGAATTCGAGATTATGCCTGCCAACTTCGGTTCCGTACGTAGCGTTGATGTCTATACCAGCAACTTCAAATTTACCTATGTTGACGTTGGTCGCCTGAACCCGCGGCGCTGAAGGTGACGAGCCTACCCAGACGTTGCCGTTGACAGGATTTCGACGGATCAGTGAACACAAGGCAGCATCGCCGGTTGTACCGCACTGAGTGATCACGAACTCCGGATCGATGGTCGAAATAGCGTCTTCGACTTCGATTTGCCAATAATCCACGCTCACCGTAAGACCGTCGATAAAGCTCGTGGGTGTCAGTAACATGCCCACAGTGATCGAATCGGACGTTTCTGGCTGAAGCTCCGGGTTGCCTCCAAACAGACCGTTGTACTGGTCAGCCGGGCTTGGCGCAACGCCCCCGTAGGTACCGGCCGGCACACCCGTCAGCGCACACTGCGCTTCGGTCAATGTCGGCGTTGGGCCAGCGCAAGGGTCAGTGCCTGACCACAAACCGATCGTCTGCGGCGCAAAGAGCTCCCGGATGTTCGGCGCGCGTACTGCACGCGATTGGCTGGCACGGAACTTGAAGTCTTCGTTCGGTGAATAAGCCACGCCGAAGTTCCAGGTATCGGCATCGACACCAATGTCATAGTCGGAATTACGATATCTCAGATCGAGTGACAGATCCTGAATGCCCGGACGATCCTGAACCAGCGGGACCCTGAACTCGGTGAAGAATTCTTTCACCAGCACCGAACCGTTGACGTCAGCCGTAGCACCACCCTGACCGGCCGCGTTGCCGTTGTTGTAGTTCGAGTCGAGGTCGTATTCGAACGAATCGTCCCGATACTCCACACCAAATACCATCTGGATACCGTCGGCTGCCGTTGGCAGTTGCAAGCCATAAGCGCCCAAGTCACCACTGACAAAGGCTACTGCCTGGCTCATATCGAGATCGGCCGTTGAATAGAGCGGCAGATTGAGGTAGTCAAGCGCGTCTTGAGTTACGCCACCCGGCTGGAAGACATTGTACGGCACACAGAGTGGATCGGAACCGGTAAGGGCAGAGCGGCAGACCGCATTGCCCGCGCCGTCATCAACGATGTCGAGCGAGTTAATGATCGCTGAAATAGACAGGTCGTTCTGGTACACCTCTGAGTAATTCATGCGGGCATAGTTGACAAACCCGTCGAACTTCCAGTTGTCTCCGATGTCGCCACGAATTCCGACGAGAGTACGTGATGAAAGGTGCTGCAGATCATCGGCACGGTTACCGCCTTCGACGTTACGCCGGCCAACATATATGGGCACGCGGTCCGTCGGATCGACACAACCGAGAGCGGTGAACTGTTGGGCTGACAATAACGGGTTGTCGCAGTTGAGGTCCAGGTTGTTGAAGAACGTACCGGACGGCGCGATCTGCGCCAGGCTGCGGTCATCCATGAAACTGAACTCAGCGTAGGCTTCGATGTTTGGGGCCATTTCGTAGTTGGCAAACAGGCCAGCGGTCCAACGCTCGTCAGGACGCTGGAAAAAGTTTGACGGACCGTAGTTGTACACGTCGCCCGCGCGCGGATCGAAATCGCCGGTGTCGAGGTTAAGCGTCAGGTCGATCGTGTTGGGCGCGCCGGCGAAGTTTCGGAACGAGCCCCGCGGAGTCGTTGACGAACCGCCACAGACGCCAATGTCATTATTGCCGCCGCCGCCGCTGAGCGCACAAGCACTGTAATCACGCTCGGAGTGACGAATTTCTTCGATGTCGCGATAGCCTAGGTAGCCGGTAACGTTGCCGCGACCATCTGCCGAGTTCATGCCCATGATTACGTTGAAATTGCTCGTCGTGCCGTCAGTGGGATTGCTCGGGGCCTGGTCGAAATCCCTCGCCGAAATCAACGCCTGCACATCGCTGGCGCCATTGTCGTGCCGATAACCAGATACCTGATAGTCGAATTTGATGCCCTCGAAGTTGTCCTTCATGATGAAGTTGACAACGCCGGAGACCGCGTCTGAACCGTAGGTCGACGACGAGCCGCCCGTCAGGAGTTCGACACGCTCGATAAGTGCCCCAGGAATTTGGTTGATGTCCGGTGCCAGCGCAAACACGTCACCAAAGCCAAGGCGGTGGCCATTCATCAGAACCAGCGTGCGATCCGATCCCAGGCCGCGCAGATCGAGCGTCGCCGTACCAGTCGAACCGTTCGAATCGTTACTGGTCAGCTCCGGTACTATCTGGGGCAGATCGTTGATCAGATCTTCCACACGAGTGACACCCGCGTAGGTAAGCTCTTCACTGTTTACGGTTGTAACCGGCGCGGACGAAATCAGGTTTTTGTCAACCGGGATACGTGAGCCCGTGGTAATGATCTCTTCAAGAGTTTCTTGGTCTGTATCCTGCGCCTGAACCAGGCCAGGTGAGCCAATTACAGTAACAATCGCCGCGCCGTATAGCGCACGATGAACTGCTTGTGAAAGATGATTTCGAGACATTATATCTACTCCCCTTGTCCGCACCGACGATGTGCCGGAGCGAGATTTATTTTGTTGGAAATTTGGTACTTACAGATCGGTCAAGCGCGGAGTATGACCATCAAATAGGGTAATTTCAATACCCTACAGCTATAAAAACTGTTGCAAAAACACCACATGCGCTTCGGCGACAACGCTGTCATATGGGCGCGGAAGCAGCCAAATATAGGCGCAGCAAGCTGCAAAAGTCGTGTAAATTAGCCCGATGCCCAAATCCAATGAAATATATGCGCTGGCACTGCATGGCGGTGCCGGCCCCGTCGCAGGGCGCGATTATGCGGTCACCGAAGCGCATCTGGTGGAGCTGGCGGCGGACTGCGAGAGCTGGTTGGCCGGGGGACGTAGCGCCCTCGACGTTGTCGAGCACGCGGTCGCCGAACTGGAAGTCTGCGGCCTGTACGTCGCGGGACGTGGCTCGGCACCCAACACGGCCGGTCATGTCGAGCTGGATGCGTCGATCATGGACGGCAGATCCCGCGAGGCCGGTGCGGTGGCGGCTTTGTGTGACTTCGTCAGCCCGGTTCAGGTCGCGCGCGGCGTGATGGAAAAGACGCCGCACGTCATGCTGGCGGGGTCGGGCGCGCTGGAATTCGCCCGCGCGAATGGGTTTAGCGAAGTTCTTGATCCAGCGAACTATTACACCTTGCCCGTCGGCGTAACCCGCGATGACCTCCAGGACGTTACTCATGGCACCGTCGGCGCCGTTGCGCTCGACAAGTCCGGCGGCCTTGCCGCAGCCACCTCGACAGGCGGCACTTTCGGCAAGCTCCATGGCCGAATCGGGGATACACCTCTAATAGGCCCCGGCACCTGGGCCGACGACGCTATCGCAATTTCCTTCACGGGCACCGGCGAACACATCATTCGGGCAGGCGGCGCGACGGCGATAGCGTTTCGCTGTCGGTCGGGCGTGCCTTTGGTTGACGCGATCGAGGAAACGCTCGACGAGATTAAGCGCCTGGGCGGCGATGCCGGAGTCATTGCCATTACGAGCCAGGGCGAAATTGCGATGCCTTATAACTCCCAGGGCATGAAGCGGGCCTGCGTATCTACGACAACGCCGCTATCTGTCGCGACGTTCGCATGACTTTTCGGCCCCAGGCAGCAAGGCTGTCGAAGTATACATAGAGCGCCGGAACGACGAGCAGGGATACGACGGTTGAGAATGCCAACCCGCCAATAATGGCCCTGGCCATCGGATAATACGGCGGACCATCGCCACCCACCTGCGTCGTGCCCACTGCAAGTGGCGCCAGCCCGACGATAGTGGTCGCCACTGTCATCAGGATCGGCCGAAGCCGGTCACGTCCGGCGATAACGATAGCTTGCTCTCGCGGCATTCCTTCCTGGCGCAGGTTGTTCACGTGATCGACTAAGACGATGCCGTTATTCACCACCACTCCGATCAGAATCATGATGCCGATCATCGCCATGAACGAGAACGTCGTACCGGTTGCGGCAAAAAACAGGAATACACCGAAAATGGAGAATACGATCGAGCCTAAGATGATCGAGAACGGCAGCAGCATCGACTCAAACAAAGCAGCCATGACCAGGAAGATGCAGGCAACGCCCAGCACGATATTCGTGACCATCATGTTTGCGGTCTCGTCCTGGCGTTCGAAGCCGCGGCCCTCTTTCCAGCTGTAACCGGGTGGCAGCGCTATCTGCTCCATGAGGCTGTTCACGCGCGGTCTCACGTCGTCTACGGAGACCTCGTCTTCGAAATTGGCAGTCAGAATGACAGTGGTTTGACGATCGGTGCGGCGAATCGTGTCGGGCGAGGCGCTGACCTGGAAAGAGGCGACGCTGCCCAGCGTGATCCGCCGCCCGTCCGCCGTGTACAGAGGCAGGTCAGCCAGCTGTTCGATGCTTTGTTTGTCGTCGTCACGAAAGGCGAGGCGCACCGCGATTTCTCCGGTTTCGCCGCGGAATTCGCGCAGGTTCTCGCCGCGCATCGCGATGCTGACTGACTGGGCGATTGCCGCTGCCGTCAGGCCAACCGCTGCGGCCCGGGACCTGTCGATACTGATGCGCACTTCCTTGTCACCGGTCTCGGCATCGCTGCGCACATCTTTCAATCCCTCAACCGTCGCCAGCGCACGTGCAACTTCAATGCCCAGCCGATTCAGTATTTCGGTGGAATCACCGCTGATCTGAATCGAAAAACCTTCACCGCCGCCCTGTTGATCGAACTTGAAGTTGGGCTTACCGATGGCGATCTCGGGCAGATCTTTCTCAATGCGCTCAATAATTTCCCTGGTCGACAGCGTCGCATCCGACTTGTCGGTAAGCAGTATTGTCGACTCTGCCCGACCCTGCTCGTAGTAGCTGTAAATCGAGCGAATATTGAACTCCTCCTGGCGCGCATAAAGATAGTCTTCGATCGTGTTGACCGTTGACTCGATGCGTTCCAGCGAGTGCTGTCCTTCAATGTGATACGGCATGAACAGGCGCCGGCCGACATCTTGCGGGAACATGTCGAACTTGACGGCGCCGAGTATCATTGGCAACACACCGACTACGCAGACCAGGAAGATACCGAGCGCTGTCCACCAGCGATGGCCGAGAATCCACTCGAGGCTGCCGACGTATTTTTGAGTCAGACGCGAAATCCATGCGCTGGCCTTCGGTCTCGGTGGCACCGCGACCCGTGCCGCCAGCATGGGCACCAGCGTCTGTGCAATCAGCAGCGATGCCAGTAGCGCAACAATGATCGTGATCGCGACGTGAGTCAGGAATATCGTAATGTCTATCTGTGCACCGAAGATAATCGGCGCAAACACGATGATCGTCGTTGCGGTACCCGCGATGACGGCGAGGCCAACTTCATTGACACCGTCAAGCGTTGACTGGAACGGCGCGTCGGGCTTCTCCGTCCGATGCCGAAAAATGCTTTCGGTGATAACAACGGCATTATCAACAAGCATGCCGACAGCCAGCATCAGCCCCATCATGGAAAGAATATTTAACGTCAGCCCGGCGAAATACAGCGCCCCTAAGGTAATCATCAACGAGAATGGCACCGCGGCGATGACGATTAGCGTTGTGGTGACCTGCCGCAGAAACAGGTAAAGGACGATTATGGCCAGCAGGCCGCCGAGTGCCCCGGCCGTGAGCAGGTCCGACAATGACTCGCGTACGCTGTCACCCTGGTTGTCCAGCGAAAAAATCTTGATGCCCCGCATCTGCGGCAACTTGCTGACTTCCTGGACTTCGGCGACGACCCTGTCCGTGACGTCGACAAGATTGGAGCCGGTTGTCTTATTGACTGCAACGCCGATGGCATAGTCGCGATCCAGGTGACGACCGTAGTTCCGTTCCGGGGTGCGCAGCTCGATATCGGCGATATCGCCGAGGCGCAGCCCGGACTGATTGATCGTGAGCTCACGAATTTCATCGATCGATTTGAATTCGCCGCTCGGGCGGACGCTGAAGCGCTGATCGCCAGCCGTGATCTTGCCGGCGCTGACGGCAAAATTACTGCTTACAAGCAGTTCGCGTACTGCTGCGATATCGACCCCGTGCGCGGCGAGCCTGTCCGGCTGCAGCAGGATTCGAATCTCGCGGGGATCGACACCCTGCAGTTCAACGCGAGACACACCCTCAATTCGCTCGAGCCGCCGAGTCAGCAAGCGATTAAGCATGTCATAACTGCCAGACAGGTCCTGCTCGCTGGAGATGCGCAGGTTTAACACGGGCTGGTCACCCAGTGAGCCTGTGAAAACAAAGATGCGACGTACATCGTCGGGCAACAGGTGTCGGATGCCGTCCACTTTGGCACGAGCTTCGATACCCTTGGTGCCCATGCTCTGATCCCACTCGAACAACAGGAAGATCTCCGCTTGTCCTTCGCGGGAACTCGAGAACATTTGCTCGACCCCGGAAAGCGTGGCCAGTGCCTCCTCTACCGGGCGAGTGATCAGCTTCTCGATTTCCTCGGGTGTCGATCCGGCGTACGGGATCTGAACGAATATGCCCGGAAACTCGATGTCCGGAAATTTCTCGAGCGGCAATAGCCGGGCAGCGATAATACCTACGAGCGCGAGCGCAACGAAAACCACGACAGTCGTGACCGGGCGTCGCAACGCGACCTCCGTGTGCTTCATCGTGCGATCCCTGCGTCAGGCTCGGCCGCGGGCCATCGTTTTCTGTCCATCAACGAGTACACGACCGGAATCACGACCAGGGTCAGCAACGTCGATACGACGAGTCCGCCGATAACCGTGATGGCCATCGGCGTCCTGACCTCGGACCCTTCGCCGAAACCCATGGCCATCGGCAAGAGCCCCAGCGCGGTTGTCAGTGAGGTCATCAAGATCGGTCGCAAACGTGCGGCACCGGCTTCCATTATCGCGTCGTAGCGGTCTTTGCCCTGCGCGCGCAGCTGATTGATGAGGTCCACCAGCACTATCGCATTATTCACTACAATACCGGCAAGCATGATCACGCCAATAAACGCGACTATATTTACGGTAGTGCCTGTAATGAAGAGCGCGATTACAGCGCCGACCAGCGCTAGCGGGATCGTGAACAGGATAACAAGTGGATGTATCAGGGACTCGAACTGCGAGGCCATGACGAGGTAAACCAGGAATATCGCAAGGGCCAGTGCAAACTGCATGGACTCGAATGACCCCTGCATCTCTTTGCTTTGCCCGGACACCAGCACCGTAATTCCAGGCGGCAGGGCAAGGCGGCTCACAATATTACCGGCTTCGAGCGTAGCGGCACCAAGATCACCAAAGGCGAGGTTTGCGGTGATGATGGCAACGCGCTGCTGTGCAACGCGACGGATTTCCGCAGGGCCCTGCGAGACTGAAATTGTTGCAACCGCATCCAGCGTCACCGGTCTATCGGACGAGGGGTTTACGATCAGGCGGCGAATTTCTTCGATACTCGACTGACGGGTGTCTACACTGCGAACGAGGACGTCAATTTTTTTGTCGCGCCAGGTGTAACGCGTTGCCAGCTCTCCGCGGACATTCGCAACGACCAGGTTGGCGATGTCGCGCACAGCCAGTCCCAGATTGGCGGCGCGTTCCTGATCGAAGACAATCTGGATTTCCGGATTACCTCGCTCCACGGTCGTCTTTACGTCGGAAAAGCGATTCGAAGCAGACATCGTTTCGACGAGTGCCTGACTGACACGTGCAAGGCCGTCGAAGTCATAGCCGGAAATCTCTATTTGCAGCGGGCTGGCGAATGACAGCAATGCAGGACGACTGAATTTGTACTGCACGCCAGGCAACCGCGCGAGCTCCGCACGCATTGCCGCCATTGTCCGATCTTCGGCCAGCCGTCCCGACCCCGGTTTTAGCGTAATACTCAGGGATCCCGTGTTATCGCCGGCATCGACCGGATTCGCATCGAGGCGGTTGCCGGTGCCGGCCACCGAATAGTCGAGCGCAACGGCGTCGATTCCCGCAGCGGCACGCTGTGCCGCCTGTATCGCCCGATCAGTTTCGGCCAATGGCGCGCCCGGAGAGAGGCGCAGGTCCACATTGAACTCGCCCTGCGAGAATTGTGGAATAAGTTCGGTCCCGAGTTTTGGAACCAGCGTCATCGTCGCCAGAAATATAAGCGCGGCCGCACCCACCACGAGCCAGCGGTGGGACAATGACCACCGCAGTAGTGGCGCGTAAACGGCAGCTGCCGCGGCATACAGGCGCTGCATGGCCCAGGTTGGCGGCCACAGTAAAATTCGGAAGACCTTGCTAATGACGAAGAAGGCGATGCCAAACTGCCGCACAACGGCGGCGACTGCTCGCGTGAACCGTCCAGCTGGCCTGCCATCGTCGCCTTCGTCATAACGGCTGCGAGCACCCAGCGATGCAAGCATCGGAATGAGGGTGAGTGCGACGAGCAGCGAGAAGACGAGTGCGAAGGTCACAGTCAACGCCTGGTCACGGAAGAGTTGCCCGGCGATGCCGCTGATGAACACCATCGGAAAAAATACGGCGATCGTCGTCAGGGTCGATGCGGTGACAGCACCCGCGACTTCTGCCGTGCCATTCTGCGCGGCTTCGACGACACCCTGTCCCTGTTCTTTCTTTCTAACGACATTCTCGAGCACGACGATGGAATTATCGACGAGCATGCCGACGGCCAGGGCAATGCCACCGAGAGACATGATGTTGAGGGAAATGTCGTTCGTGTACATCAGCAGGAAGGTGCCGATCACTGAAACCGGAATGGCGATACCGACAATCGTTGTAGCTCTTGCGTCGCGCAAGAATCCGTAAAGCACGAGGATCGCGATCAGGCCGCCCAGGATAGCGGCGGTTCTGACGTCGTTTACGGCCGACGAGATAAACGTGGACTGGTCATAAATTTCGACCAGCTCGATGTCCTCGGGCAGTGATTTCCGGATTCCCTCGACGCGCTGGCCGATGCGCCTCGCCACCTGCACGGTGTTTTCGTCGCCTTCTTTATAGACAGCGAGCTCCACAGACTCACGGCCCTTGACGCGTGTTATGGCCTCTCGTTCCTTGTAGCCGCGCTCTACGGTTGCAACGTCACGAAGATAGACCGGTCGGTCGGCAACGTTCGCCACAATGGCGCCACGGAACTCCTCGATACTCTGAAACTCATTGAGAGTTCGGACCAGGAAGCGCTGATCGCCTTCCTCCAGGCGGCCGCCCGACAGGTTCACGTTTTCCGCCCGGATTCGGGCGGCAACCTGGTCAATGCTGATGCCGAGCTGCGCCAGCTTTTGCTGGTCGACCCGAATCTGAATTTCGTCCTCCAGACCACCGCTGACTTTAACGGCCGCGGTACCCTGCTGTGCCTCGAGTTCTGTCTTGATGCGATCTTCGGCGAGCCTGCGCAGCGATTTGAGGCGCGCCTCAGGCGAGTCGCCATCGCCGCCGCTGTCCTCCTTGTACATCAGACCAAGCCGTATGATGGGTTCGGATGAGGGGTCAAAGCGCAGCAGCAGCGGGCGCTCGGCCTCCAGCGGCAGGGATAGAACATCGACTTTTTCACGCACGTCGACGCCCGCGATATCCATGTCGGTGCCCCAAAGGAACTCGACCGTCACATCCGACTGCCCAGAGCGCGAAACGGAACGCACCAGGCGGACATTACGAACGACCCCGACCGCTTCCTCGATGGGTTTGGTGATGAGATTCTCGACTTCGGCCGGCGCCGCACCGGTAAGCTCGGTTCGCACCGTCACTGTGGGGTAGGAAATGTCCGGCAGCAGGTTCAGTTTCAGCCGCGACAGCGACACCATGCCGAACAGGACGATCGCAACCATCAGCATGACGATCGTGACGCGCCGCTCGGTTGCGAGCTCAATAAGGCGTCGCATCAGTCCTCACCTTCGGTGACGTTTTCGCGTTCTTCCATGCTGTCGGACGGTGATTCGGCTGGCGATTCGGGTAACAAATTTATGACTGTGACTTTGGCGTCTGGCTTCAGACCCACCTGTCCCACTGTGATGACGTTGTCATGATCATCGAGGCCGCTGGTGATTTCGATAAAACCTTTTGCGGCGAATCCTGTTTGTACCGACCGGCGGATGGCGACATCGTCTTCCACTACAAATACGCTGGTCGTACTCATTTCATCCACAATGGCGCTACGTGGTACCTGCAGCACGTTTTCATGCTTGTCATAAACGATGCTGATGCGGGCGAACATGCCAGGCTTGATACGCCGCTCGGGATCAAGAATTTCGATCGTGACCTTGAACGTTCCGGTTGCAGGATCGATGCTCGGGCTGACGCGTGTTACCGCCGTGGGAACCTGCTCGCCACCAAGTGCGTCGATATCAATTCTCACCGGCTGGCCCGGCGAAATTTTTCGATACTCGCGTTCCGGAACAAACAGATACGCAACGAGCGGTTCGATACTCGTTACGCGGAATACGGGTTCACCCATAGTGATCGTGTTGCCGAGCTTGATAAATCGCTCTGATACAACTCCACTGATAGGCGCGCGAATCTGCGTGTAGTCGAGTTCCAGCCTGGCCAGGTTGTATGCGGCCTGCAACGCCTCCAGCTCATACTGAATTTTCTCAAAGTCGCCTTCACTGATCAGACTTTTTTCTTTGAGGTTCTTGTTGCGTTCGAAATCGCGCTGCAGCTTGCGAAGCCGGGCTTGAGACTCTTTGAGCTCGAGACGCAGGCGGTCGCCGTCAAGCCGGGCGAGTATTTGACCCTCTTTGACGTCATCACCCTCTTCGACCAGCACCTGGCGGACTTCCCCGGCGACCTTCGCGATTACGTCGGCTTCCGCGAAGGCTTCAATTGGCGCCGTGCCAGAATAGACGGCGACGACATCACCTCGAACGGGAAGTTCGGTCTCGACAGGAATGGGCGGCGATTCTTCTTCCTCGTCCTTATCGGCGAACCGGTCGCAAGCACCGAGCAGGAAAACGCAGATAAGCGCTACCGCGCTGTTACGGTATTGCATCATTGATTCTTCCCCTTTAGAAATCGCAGCCCGAGACCATACGTCACATCGTCAGGTCCTGAGGCGACTTGTAATCAGTCAGCCGCTGGAGTTGTTCCGAACCGTGTTGCTCGCGAGGACCTTGCTGCCTTCACGCAGCCCGGCGTGGCCGACGACCACGATAGTCTCATAGTCATCGAGGCCGCCGAGAACTTCGACTACATCACCGTCCCTGATTCCAATTTCCACACCTCGCTTCATAACCTGGCCATTGTCGACCACGTACACAGTCGCTTGCTCTTCTTCGTCGAGCAACGCGGCAGCGGGAACCACCAGCGCATCCGCGTGTATTTCATACGTGATCATAAAGCGTCCGAACATTCCCGGCACGATATTGCCGTCCATATTTTGAATCATGGCCGTAGCCCGGAACGTACCGTTGCGTGAATCTATTGTCGGGCTGATGCGAACAATCGAAGCAGGAAACCGGGTATCCGGCATCGATGCAACCTGCAGGCTCGCGGTGTGGCCGGCCTGGAATTTTGGCAGCTGTGACTGAGGAATCTTCAGGTAGGCGATCAACTCTGCCGTGTCCGTTATTCGGAACGCAACATCGCCAACGTTGATGTTCTGACCCGGTTTGATTTCCCGGGCAGACACGACGCCGGCGATGGTCGCACGGATGTTCGAGTAGTCGTAGTTCAAAGCCGAGAGTTCGTAGCTTGCCTCCAGCGCTGCAAGATCGTATTTAAGGCCGTCGAACATCGACGTGCTGATTAGTCCGCGCTCATGAAGATCGGTGTTTCTTTTGAATTCCTTGCTGGCCCGGTTGAGATTGGCTTTGGCGGCGAACATCTCGAGGCGCAGGCGCTCGCCGTCGAGGCGCGCCAGCACCTGGCCTGCTTTTACGCTGTCGCCCTCTTCAACCAGCAGCTCGATGAGCTCTCCGGCGACGCGAGCGATAATCGGAGCGTCGGCATCCGACGTAAGTGTCGCCGTCGCCTCATAGCTCGCACGAATGTCCTGACGATACGGCTGTGCAATCTCGACGGGTACGGGCGTCGTTGCTTGCAGGGCGTCCTGATCGGCAACTCCGGCTTCGCCCACACCACACGCCGCGAGGGTTGCCATGCCTGCGATTGCCAGTACTAGAGCTAGTGCCGTGACGGCGGGTGTTTTGATAGTCATTTTTCCAGCGCCAAGTAAGTTGGTGTTATAGTTAAGTATAACACCAGTTCAGTTTAAAGCAAACGGGGCCCAGCGAATTGCTGGGTACGAAAGACTTTTACAAATCAATAGCTTACGTTATTAGTCATCATGATTAACGGGTTTACCTGCTTATTAGATGCCCGAAAACCGGATTTGGATTGACGGGCCGGAAGAAAATTGTTGCTCAGGATGCGGGCGTCAGTGTCGCTTGATTCAGTGTCGCACGTGGCAACATTTTCCTGCGTGTATAATCGCCCGCAGTTTGAACACTGGATTAACATTCCGGCGATCCAGGCGATCGACCGACAATATTGGAGAACAGCATGAATTTCGAAGAGTGGTTACCCACCATCCAGGAAGTTAGCTTGCAGTACGGGCTTCTCGCGCTGAAGGCTCTGGCAATTTTTGTGGTCGGCCGTATCGTCGCGGGGCTGTTAAGAAACATTGCAGACCGGATTATGAAACGCGGCGGCACAGACGCTATGTTGCGGAAGTTCTTGCGCAACATTCTGTACGCCGTGCTGATGACATTCGTCGTCATCGCCGCAATCAGCGCCCTGGGTATTCAAACGGCTTCGCTGATAGCCGTCCTCGGTGCCGCAGGCCTGGCCATCGGTCTGGCCCTGCAGGGATCGCTGGCCAATTTCGCCGCCGGTGTACTGATGATCATATTTCGTCCGTACAAACTCGGCGACCTGGTCAATGTCGCAGGAACCGAGGGTTTTGTCGAAGAGGTCGATGTATTCACGACGGTGCTGCGCTTGCCGGACAAAACCAAGATCATCATTCCTAACGGCCAGATCATGAGCGACAAGATCGTGAACTTTACAGATGCCGACAAGCGTCGCATGGATCTGCTGGTCGGCATTGGCTACGACGACGACATAGACCGTGCGCGCGACGTGATTTTGGCTGCCATCAAGCAAAGCGACTACGTTCTGGACGATCCGGCACCGGGCGTCTCCGTGGCCGAACTCGGTGACAACTCCGTTAACCTCGCAGTGCGACCATGGGTCATGTCCGCGACCTACGCGCCGGCGTCCCATGAGATTACCGAGCGCGTGAAAAAGGCACTGGACGCAAACGGCATCAGCATTCCGTATCCACAGCGCGACGTGCATATCTACAATCACGACGAGAATTAGAGTGCCAGATGGCGGCAGTCACTGGTGAATAACAACGCCTTGTCGGCGACGGCTTAAACCGGCAAGGCGGTCGAGTGCTTGATGTCCGAGAGCACAATGCTGGAGTTCACTTCCTGGATGCCGGGCAGCTGCGACAGTTTTTCGAAAAAGAACTGTTCATACGCCTTGATGTCTTCCGCAACGATGCGCAACAGGAAGTCGACCTGGCCGAGCAAAACGTAACAGTCCATCACCTCGGGATAACTCCTGACGGCATCCGCGAATTCCGAGAGTTTGCTGCGACCGTGAGATGTCAGTTTGACGTGTGCGAACACCATGGTGGTCAATCCGACTTTCTCGCGATTCAGGATAACGGGATGATCGCTGAAGACGCCCTCCTCGCGCAGGCGCTGAATGCGTCGCCAGCAAGCCGATTGCGACAGGCCGATCCGTTCGCCGATCGCGGAGGCATTGATGCCCGGCTCAGTCTGCAGAAGATCGAGTATCTTGCGGTCCGTGTGGTCCAGTGAAACTGTCTGCATGATTAATACGTATTTCTGACAATAATTGCATTAATTATGCTCTTTTATTCACTTAGACAAAAGGTTTTGCACGATTTAACGGTTTTTTTCGTTATATATTAGCTTAACTGCGCATGCCTCCTGAGGGGAAAGAAATGGGCGTCTTCGATCACGCCGAATTCGATAATCACGAATCTCTGCATTACTTCCACGATGAATCCACCGGGCTGCGCACGATCATTTCGGTGCACTCGACCGCGCTCGG
>RCNE010000527.1_pt1 | contig 20673 bp, 17 predicted proteins | sample 2041361 | NCBI WGS metagenome assembly RCNE01 (sample SAMN09708229, study PRJNA481090) | Marine sediment metagenome, whole genome shotgun sequencing project.
CGCAACCTCCAGCAGTTCGATGATGACGGGAACGTCATCCTTGTGGTGGGAATCAGCCGCGACATCACTCGTCAGCGTCTTGCCGAAGTGCGTACCGAACGAGTGACGGCACGGCTGGAAGAGAGCAACCGAGATCTGCTCGAATTTGCGCAGGTCGCCAGCCACGACCTTCGAGAGCCGCTACGAAAGGTCTCAGCCTTCAGCGAACGAATCGAACGACGCCTCGGCGATGACCTCGACGACCGTGTCCGCGATTACATGGAACGTATGAACAGCGCCGTGGGACGTATGCAAGGGCTCATCGATGACCTCTTGACCTTCTCCCGGATCAACACGCGGGTGGCCGCTATGGAAATGACCGCACTCGATGACATCGTGACGGCGACACTCTCCGACCTCGAGATCGCAATCCTAGAAGCCGAAGCCGTCATCGACGTCAGCGAACTTCCTGCACTGCCCGTCGATGCATCCCAGATCGGCCAACTGTTCCAGAACCTCATTGCGAACGCGATCAAGTTCCGACGCCCCGGAGTGGCGCCCCGCGTCGAAATCGATGCCCGATTTGTTCCGTCAACCTTCGATCTATTGAGCGGCGGCGATGCCGACGCCTACGAGATCACTGTCAGGGACAACGGGATCGGCTTCGAGCAGGAATACGCCGCCAAGATCTTTGCGCCCTTTCAACGGCTGCACGGACGAACAGAGTACGAGGGTTCGGGAGTCGGCCTGTCTGTGTGTCGCCGGATCGTCGAACGACATCAGGGCCGGATCTGGGCAGATGGCGGCGAGGGTGGCGGTGCAACGTTTACGTTTCGCCTTCCCGTCGTACATCTCGACGAGGTGCACGCAAAAGAAGACAAACCCGAACTCGCCGGACTCAGCGTTGAGCACTCGATCATCGACGCCCTTGCAGCGTGAAGGTCATCGACACTCCTGCAGGGTGAGAACCTTCAGGCTCTCGGTTCCCGTGGAAGTCCAAGCACCCGCTCGCCGAGGATGTTCCGCATGACCTCCGACGTCCCTCCAGCGAGTTTGTACGACGGGCTGTAGGCGAACTCCCTCGAAAACTGTGTGTCGAGTGTCATCGCTGGACCAAGCACACGTGCAGCAAAGTCTGCGACGCGGATCTCGTGTTCAGTGCAGTACACCTTCGTGGCAGCGCTAAAGCCCTTCGGGGCCTGTCGGAGCACCTCTCGGTAGACGAGGAGTCTGCCGACGTGATAACCGGCTTCAAGGCGCGCAACCTCTTGTCGGACGAGCGGATCATCGAGATCTGCCACCGACATTGCGTGGTCATACAACGGCCTGTTCGACACGAGTCGATCGATTCCACCGCGTTCGTATTCGAGCTGCACCATCGTCTGCTTGAACGCGCCGCCCTCGACACCCACGAGGTTCTCACTGGGAACTCGTACATCCGTGAAGAAGATCTCGCAGAAGTGCGTGTTGTCCACCATGTCTCTGATCGTCCGGACCTCGATTCCAGGCAAGTCCATCGGCACGATCAACTCGCTCACGCCTTCGTGGGGACGCCCCGTCGAGTCCGTACGACAGATCAGGTACACGTAGTCAGCAAAGGCGCCGCCAGACGTCCAGATCTTCTGTCCGTTCACGACGAACACGTCTCCCTCACGAACCGCCGTGGTTTTGAGGCTCGCCAAATCCGATCCGCTGTCGGGCTCGCTCATGCCGATGCCCCACGTGGTCTTGCCCGTGAGCATGTCCGGCAGATACTCAGCCTGCTGATCTGGCGTTCCATAGGTATAGATCGATGGCCCAAACTGACGGTCAGCAAACCAGCTCGCCGCGATGGGCGCTCCGGCTCCAATCATCTCCTCGGCCATGATGACCCGCTCGATGGGCGGACGACCGCCGCCACCATGCTCGGTCGGCCAGGTCATGCCTACCCAGCCATGGGAGGCAATCGTCGCAGAGAACGCCTTCGAGAATCCGTTGATCCAGCTGTCGTTGTGCACCCCGTGAGTGGTGACTCCGTCGTGGGCGACCTGCCGAGCCCGAGCGCGCAGATCTTCCAACTCGTCGGAGAGACGAAAGTCGAAACCTCCTGCCGTCATGTCAATCCTTGCTGGAGATGCGCTGCTTGAGCGACGAGACCATGTCCACGAATGCATCTTCGCCCATGGACCACACCTGTGTGTCGAGTTCGTTGTCGATGGCGGCGTCACTGCTCGTGACTGCAAGCGTGTCGTGGATGGTGTCCTTCGTGCGCATCAGGAGTTCCTTTGGAACCTGCCCCGCTTTGGCTGCCATCTCTTCGGCTGCTCCGAGAAGTTCGTCGTTCGGGACACACTTCCAGGCGAGGCCGATCTCGGCCGCGCGTGCGCCGTCGAGTACCTCACCAAAGAGCACCATCGCCTTCGTTGCTTGCAGGCCAATGTTGTGCCGCAGGCGCCACGTGTGGCCACCTCCTGGGCCAAGGCTGATCTGCAGAAAGCGCGAGTCGAACTTTGCTGACTCGGCCGCGATCACGACGTCACAGACGAGGAGAGCGTTCATTCCGGCACCGACCGCAGCGCCGTTGACGGCGGCAATCGTGGCCAGCCGACTGTTCGCGATTCGGACGAACCCGGCGTAGATCTTTCGCATACCTTCGGGCCCGGGATTCTCGAGCAGCTCGTCGAGGTGCCCTCCCGAACAGAAGCCTTTTCCCGCGCCCGTGATGATCACTGCATTGATGGCGGGATCCTCCTCGAGCTCATCGAAGAGTTCTTGGATTCGTGCACTCATCGCCAGCGTGAAGACGTTGCGCCGGTCGGGGTCGTTGAGCGTGACGATCGCATACCCGTCGCGCTTGTCGACCAATACAGGCTGGGCAGGTGAAGCTGTCAATGGATCTCCTTCTCGAACCAGCCATATCGTAGATGGGCTCTTCTTCGGCCGTCGGGTTCAGGCTGTGTGGCACACGCCTCATTGGACATACGATTCTCTTATGACAGCGCTGAATACACCGATCCACATCGAGTCGGGTCCCTCCGCCGGTTCGATCCCCCAGGCAGTAGAGCGATTGCGATCCACGTTCGAATCAGGCGTGACGCGAGATCTCGACTGGCGCCAAACACAGATAGAAGGCGTGCTTGCCTTCACCAAGGATCACACGGACGAACTCCTGGCGACCATGCACGTCGACCTCGGACGACCAAGTGTCGAAGGTTGGATTGCCGACCTCGGCCCAACGATCACCGAAGCACAGTACATACTGAAACGTTTCCGAAAGTGGTCGTCACCTCGCCGGTCGAAGCTGCCACTCGTCGCACAACCTGGCTCGGCACGAATCGTCCCTGAGCCACTTGGCGTGGCGCTGATCATCTCTCCCTGGAACTACCCCGTCAACCTGATTCTCGAGCCGCTGGTGGCGGCGTTCGCCGCGGGGAATGTGGCGGCTGCGAAACCATCGGAGTTCTCACCCGAGACGTCGGGATACATTGCTCGCCACCTGCCGAAGTACCTCGACGATGGCGCGTTCGCGATCTTCGAGGGCGGAGCCGACGTCTCGACAGAGTTACTCGATCAACGGTTCGACCACATCTTCTTTACCGGATCCACTCACGTCGGCAAGATCGTCATGGCCGCAGCGGCCAAACACCTGACGCCAGTGGTCCTCGAACTCGGCGGCAAGTCGCCTGTCATCGTGGCTGACGATGCTGACCTCGAAGTTGCAGGCAACCGTATTGCGTGGGGCAAGGGCCTCAACGCTGGCCAAACGTGTATCGCTCCCGACTACGTGCTCGTCTCCGAGGAGAATCGAGACGCGCTGATCACCTCGATCTCGAAGGCCTGGGAGCGGTTCTACGGTGGCTCACCCCAAGACAGCGCAGACTTCGGTCGGATCGTGTCCCGTCGACATCATCACCGACTCGTTGGACTTCTCGATGGCCAGGACGTCGTCGTCGGCGGGCAACACGACGAGGAGACCAAATATCTTGCGCCGACGATCGTGGTCGACCCAGACCTCGACTCACCGCTCAGCAACGAGGAGATCTTCGGGCCGATTCTGCCGATCATCACCGTCGAGGATGTCGATGAGGCCATCCGTTTCGTGACTGAACGTCCAAAGCCGCTCGCGCTCTATGTCTTCGGCAATACAGACAGCACGATCGATCGAGTGCTCGAGCGGACGAGTTCGGGAGGCGCGTGCGTCAACCACGTGCTCTTCCAATTCACGCCACCTAATCTTCCGTTCGGCGGCGTCGGCCCGTCGGGTATGGGTCGCTACCACGGCAAGTCCGGATTCGACGCGTACTCAAATCTGAAAGGTGTCGTTCGCAAGCCGATCTCCGGGGAGAACAACTTGCTCTACCCACCGTACGGCCGGCGAAAGAGCGCACTTCTCCGCAGACTTGGCTGAACCTGGATCAAGGATCAGACGGAAGATGGCAACGAAAGTCGCCGTCCAGTGCGTACGAGCCACACACACGCGGCCGCCAACGTACACATAGCGGTCATACCGAGCACGAGCGGCGTCAGCGAGCCGTGCACTGTCGACGCAAGAATGCCGCCAATAGCGGCACCACCAGCGATGCGAACCGCACCCGTAAGCGCTGAACCCGATCCCGCAAGATGTCCAACGGGTTCCATCGCTGCCGAGTTCAGGTTGGGCAAGAGGAACATGAAACTCGACAAAACCAACCCAACCAACGGCATGAACAACCAGAACTCGGGGTTACCTCCCGAGAACACCGTGAGCAAGACGAGGAGAACGAGCAACACTGCCTGTACCTGAAATGCCCGGGTGACGACAGCGTCGATTCCGAACCGCCCGACAAGCCTGCCATTGCCAAGCGCACCGAGCCCGAACCCGATTGCGACCACGCCGAAGATGATCGGAAACTGATTCTCCCGATCGAAGATCTCGCTGACCACGAGGTCGACGGTGGCCAGGTATGAAGTGAACACACCCTGGATGAACAAAGAGGCCATCGTGTATCCAAAGGTCACTGGCGTGCGGGCCACCTCGGCGTAGCCACCCATGGTTGCCGCGAACGTGATCTCTCGTCGGTCCGCGACGGCGAGCGTTTCTCGGAGTTTGATGCTCCAGAGCGCGACCAAGAGTGCGAACACACCACAGAACCAAAACAGTGCCGGCCACGGCAGAACAAGAATGATCAACGATCCAAGACCGGGTGCGAAGACTGGCACAAGCACGAACACAGCCATGATCTGCGACATGGCTTTGGCCATCTCGACACCTTCGAAACGATCTCGAACGATCGCCGTCGCGACCACTCGCGATCCAGCGGCACCGACGCCCCACACGAATCGACTCACGAGGAGAAGCTCGAATGAGGGTGCCAACGCTGAGCCGGCCGCGCCGAGCACGTAGATGATCATCCCGGCGTAAAGAACCGGTTTTCGACCAAACCGGTCTGCCAACGGCCCGTAGAACAAATGGGCGATGGCCAACCCAAAGAAGAAGACGGTGATGATTTGACCGGTCCGATTCGAGTCTTCGGCAAGACCGAAAGACTCACGGATGTCCCCAAACGCAGGCAACATGAGATCGATAGCCATTGCCGTGAGCGCCATGATCGCTGAAATCAGCGCAAGAAGTTCGTTGCGCCCAATCCGATAGGCCGGGGCCTTCTCCGTTGTTGCGCCCTCTAACGTCGTCACCCGTCGACACTACGAGCCTGGTTCGAGACATTGCAGGTCTCCGCTGGCGAGACGTGTGACACCGAACACTATTCTCGTGTGACCCGCCCATGTCGACCAGGAGCAGCACGTGAGAATCGCGATTGATTCAGAAAAATGTCAGGGCCACAACCGGTGTTACGCGCTGGCGCCGCACCTCGTTGATGTGGATGACCTCGGCGCAGCGTTCGTGCTCGATGACGGCCTGGTCGCCGAGGGGGCCGAAGCCGACGCCCAACTGATCGTCGACAACTGTCCGGAGTTCGCCATCGAAATTCTCGACGCATGAGCAAGGCTTCGACTCCACCGACTGAGCCTGTCCATGATTGGACCACCGACTACGACATCTTCGACGCCGAGTACGTGGTCGACCCGACGCCAGTCTGGAAAGACCTGCGCTCCCGATGCCCCATGGCGCGCACAGACCGCCGCGGGATTCGATCGTGGTTGCCGACGAAATACGCCGATGTTCAGGCGCTTGCCAAGATCGTTCCCGAGTTGTCGTCGAAGGACCCCCTCGTCGTCACGCTTCCCGCGGAGATGGGTGTCGACAACAGCTCGGGTCTGAACGCGCCACCGATCAGCGCCGATCCGCCCGAACAGGTCTGGACGAGGCGCATGATCCTGCCGGCGTTCTCGCCCAAGGCTGTGGAGTCGCACAGAGAGTTCACGACGAACCTGGCAAACCAGTTGATCGACGGGTTCATCGACGAGGGTTCTTGCGACGCTGCCGTCGATTACGCGCAGCAGATTCCGCCGCGAGTTATCGCCCACTTCCTGGGTTTCGACCTCGATCGAGCTGACGACTTCGTCGTCTGGGTTCGAGGCGTTCTTGAGCTTGGGCTGTTCGATCCGAAGATTCGCGTCAAATATCGGGACATCATTTCTCAGTTTTTGGTCGACGAAGTCGTGAGCCGGGCAAAGAACCCCCGCGATGACTACCTTTCCGAGTTGCTCGCCATGGATGTGCCCGAGATGAAGGGCCGTGAAGTCGAGGTCGTGGTGGGCATCGCCAACCTCCTGCTCGTCGCTGGCATCGACACCACGTGGAGCTCGATTGGCTCAGCTCTCTACCATTTCGGTACACACGCAGACGACCGCCGACGGTTGGCGGCCGACAGCACGCTGTTCCCGACGGCGATCGAAGAGATGTTGCGCTTCTATTCGCCGGTGACGATGGCACGGATGGCGCAGGCCGACGTCCCGTTCGGCGACATCACGATCAGATCCGGCGAGAAGGTCTTGATGAATTTTCCCGGCGCCAACCATGACGAAGATGCATTCGATGATGCCAGCAGGGTGCTGATCGATCGGACGCGAAACCGCCACATTGCGTTTGGGAGTGGAATTCACCGGTGCGCCGGGTCGAATCTTGCGCGACTCGAGATGGATGTCGCGGTTCGTACCTGGTTTGAGCGAATTCCCGAGTTCGAAGTCGCCGACGGCGATGAGGTCACGTGGGCTGGTGGCCAAGTTCGCGGGCCCCGAAAGTTACCCGTGCGCTTCTAAAATCGCGCAGCTTCTCAGCGACCCTGCGTGTAGGTCGACAAGAACCGTTCCAGTCGGCCGATTGCAGATTCGAGTTCGCGGACCCGCGGCAGGAATACCAGACGGAAATGGTCCGGGGCAGGCCAGTTGAAACCGGTGCCCTGTACCATCAGGATCTTTTCGCTGCGCAAGAAGTCGAGCACGAACTGTTGGTCGTCGGTGATGTTGAATCGCGCGACATCGATCTTTGGGAACAGGTAGAGGGCGCCAGCGGGCATGGTGCACGACAGGCCGTCAATCGCATTGATCATCTCGTGGGCGATGGTTCGCTGGTCGTGCAATCGGCCGCCCGGAGTGATGAACTCGCTGATGCTTTGGTAGCCGCCCAACGACGACTGAATGGCGTGTTGGGCGGGAACGTTGGCGCACAACCGCATGGACGACAACATGCGCAGCGCCTCGATGTAACTCTTCGCCCGCTCCTTGTCGCCGCTGATCGTCATCCACCCAGACCGGAATCCTGCGACGCGATAGGTCTTTGAAAGCCCGTTGAGCGTCAGGAACACGACATCGTCGGCGAGCGATGCAATCGAGGTGTGGACGGCGCCGTCATAGAGGATCTTGTCGTAGATCTCGTCGGCCATGACCACGAGGCCATGATCTCGGGCGAGTTCGACGATCTGCCCAAGGACCTCGGGTGAGTACACGGCTCCCGTTGGGTTGTTGGGGTTGATGACCACGATCGCCTTCGTGCTCTCGGTCACCTTTGCCCTGATGTCATCGATGTCGGGCGCCCAACCAGAAGTTTCGTCGCATCGATAATGCACGGGTGTTCCGCCGGCGAGCGTGGTCGTCGCTGTCCAGAGTGGGTAGTCGGGACTTGGGATCAGTACCTCGTCGCCGTTGTTCAGGAGCCCTTGGAGCGCAATACCGATGAGCTCGGAGACGCCATTCCCGATGTAGATGTCGTCGATCTCGACGTCGGCGATGCCCATGCGCTGGTTGTATTGCATCACGGCTTTGCGTGCCGAGTAGATGCCTTGTGAATCGGAGTAACCCTGTGCTGTTGGCAGGTTGCGCATCATGTCGACGAGGACTTCATCGGGGGCCTCGAACCCGAATGGCGCCGGGTTTCCGATGTTGAGCTTGACGATGCGATGACCCTCTTGCTCGAGCCTGGTCGCCTCGTCGAGGATCGGCCCGCGAATGTCGTACAGAACGTGGTCGAGTTTGTTCGACTTCTCGATCGGTCGGCTACCCATACAAAAAGCCTAGGCGAGGTCGCCCGCGACGACTCGTCGAGATCCGCGTCCCTCGATGTGGTCCAGCCAGTTGAGTAACTCCCGGGCGCGACGATCGATCTGGAGGTTCGCTGGAGACGAGCCGAGGCGACGTGCAGCGTCCTGGTCGACCTCGGCCACAGCAAGATCAGCTGCCTTGGCGACATGTTCGCTGAAGATGCCGGGCGCACGAATGTGGGTCGCAACGTCTCCCGGGCCGAGTTCAGGGTGATATTGCGTGCCCCAAAACTCAACTCCGTCGCGTTCGTACGCCATTGCCTGCACAGCGCAGTGTGCGTTGTTCGCGAGGACCACAGCTCCGTCTGGGACGCGCTGCACTTCGTCTCGATGAAACGTCGGCGCGGCAAACGGGTCGCGTCGCCCCGCCATCATCGGGTGCGTCTGGCCGGCATCGGTGACTGCGATATCGCGCGCGAAGCCGACCTCGAGCCCCAGAGGGCTTGCGTCGACCTGACCGCCGAGGACAACGGCCGCAAGCTGCATTCCGTTGCACGAGCCCCAAACGGGTAAACCCGCGGCGAATGACAGCTCCATGAGCGCGGCGTGTGACGCGATCTCTGGCCCACACGCGCTCCATGCCACTCCAGACCCGGTGAAGACCACGCCGTCCACCCCCTCAAGAACTCCGGCCGACACCCGTCCGGCGTAGGGAGCAGCTACACGAAGCTGCACATTGGGCGCTCGCGCGAGGAACGTTCGAACAAATCCCGCCGCGCCAGAGTCACTCTTCGCGATGATTTCGGGCGTGTTGCCCTCGATGATTGCGATCGTCGTCATGTCCACCCCCAAGCGAACCGTTCTGTGAAGTCTGGTGATCCTAGGAGGCACATCAAGCTTCACAGAAGCGGGGTCGAGGGCGGTACTGTCGCCGGATGGCCATCGACTTCACCTTGTCCCCCGAGATCGAAGCATTGCGACTGCGAGCACGAGCGTTCATCACCGATGTCGTTCTCCCTGCCGAACCCGAGATCGAGCAGCTCAAGGCGAACGATCGAAGCGGATTCGTCGACAAGATCGTCGGGCTGCGCAAACTCGCCCTCGCAGAGGGTCTGTGGCTCCCCCACATGCCCGAAGAGTGGGGCGGCATGGGCCTTGGGCACGTCGAGCTCGCAATGGTCCAGGCCGAAGCAGCAAAGGCCTACTACGGACCATGGGTACTCAACGCACAGGCTCCCGATGAGGGCAACATGCACACGCTGTTGCACTGGGGCACCGATGAACAAAAAGAGAAGTACCTCCGGCCGTTGTGTAACGGAAAGACCACATCGTGTTTTGCGATGACCGAACCCGAAGTTGCGGGGTCTGACCCCACGTTGATTCGCACCAACGCCTATCAGGATGGCGACGAATGGGTCATCAACGGTCACAAGTGGTTCATCTCGAATGCGCACCGTGCAAAATTCGCGATCCTTGTGTGTCGTACCGAGGAGGACCCTGATCTGCCCCAGGCTGCGAATAGCTCGTTCATCATCGACATCCCGAGTGACGGCTGGACCGAAGCGCGGCAGATCGAGACGATGCATGGCAGCACGGGTCACTCAGAGATCGTCATCGAAAACCTCCGGGTGCACAAGAGTCAGATGATTGGTGGGCGAGGTCAGGGTCACTTGCTTGGGCAGTATCGCCTCGGACCAGCGCGCCTTGCGCACTGCATGCGGTGGATCGCACAAGCCGAAACTGCCCTCGACATGATGGTCGACCGATCGCTCGACCGGTATAGCCATGGGTCGATCCTCGCGGAGAAGCAGGGCGTTCAATGGATGATTGCGGACTCAGCCATGGAGCTTTACCAGTGCAAGCTGATGGTCCTCCACGCTGCCTCGAAGATCGATGCCGGCGAGGACTTCAAGAGTGAGGTCTCGATGGCCAAACACTTCGTGGCGAACAGCCTGGGGCGAATTATCGACCGCTCGATCCAGGTGCACGGAGCATTGGGATATTCAACCGACACTCCCCTCGCCCACATGTACCAGCACGCTCGCTGGGCCCGATTCGCCGACGGCGCCGATGAGATCCACCAGATGCGAATCGCCCAGCGGACAATCGCTGCCTACAAAGACGACGGCAGCACGCGTCGAGCGACCGGAGACCTTCCGATTTAGGTCTAACGAGATCTAAACGGTGCGAGGTCGTTGTCACTCGTGCCAGCTGCGAAACCACCGCCACTCGTCTTTCCTGATGCGATGCGTTGAGCGACTGCTTCGCCGAGGGCGGTCGAGTGTTTGAACCCGTGCCCACTACACGGCGACATGAGGGTGATCCGGTCGCTCCGAGGGTCGCTGTCGATCAGGAAGTGATCATCGGCCGTGTTGACGTAGAGGCAGACCTCAGCTCGAACGCAGTCCCGGCGGACCCCCGAGAATTTTGGGGCCACGTGCAGGTCGTAGAAGGTGTCGATCTCGGTCTGCGAAACCGTGCGATCCACGCTGCTCGGATCGGTCGTTTCGAGGAACTGTTCGCTCACGATCTTGACCGCAGGTGTACCACCAGGTGGCATTGGGAACAATCCGATGTAGTCCTCATCTCGGCGGGCAATCCACATGACGTACGGAATGGTGTCGGTCGTAAAGGACGCAAGGTCGGCCGCGTCGAACCAGAACACGACCTGCCGGGTGACGGTGAGCTGTTCGGCATGTTCTGACGCAGCGAGGTCACGAATCCATGGGCCGGTTGAAAGCACGACATTGTCGGCCTGGTAACTCCTCGCTGGCGTCGTGACCGTGACACTGGACGAGTCTGGGTCGATCGCCACGACCTCTTCGTTCGTATGGAGAACGGCACCACTTTCGTGTGCCAGACGCAGCTGCACCTCAACACATCTCTCGTTCATCACGAGCCCAGCCGTCGGCTCGAAACCGACCTTTCGATCATCGGCGATAGTGATCCACGGATAACGATCGCGGGCATCTGCGGGCAGGACAACCTCGAACGGGATCCCTCCTCCCGAAGCGATGGCAGCCGTCTGCGTGACAAAGTCCTCCCAGCGTTGACCGACGACCGGAACCTGATCCGTGACGATCAGGCCCCCGCACTCGTGCAGCAGCTCGACACTCGTTCTCGCCTCGAGCTCGCGCCAGATCTCGTGTGATCGTTTCACGAACGGCAGGTACTGCGGACCCTCACCAACCGCAAGGCGAGTGATGCGTGTCTCGGCCTTCGTCGATCCGAGTCCGTGTGGAGGGTCGTAACGATCGATTCCGAGCACTCGTAAGCCGAGCGTCGACGCGTGGTACGCAACTGCTGAACCCATCGCGCCGAGGCCAACAACGATCAGGTCGTACTTGGGCTCGGCCATCACCGAGTTTCTACAACGGGCCAAGTCAAGGTGCGTAGCCCGACGCCGGTACGATCACGCCTATGCCCGCCGAGCAGAATTCTGCAGATCAGCGCGATGTCGATGCGATCGTCGCAAGCCTCGATCTCGAAGAAATCGACCGAAACCTGTACCGAGGGCACCCGCCGTACTGGGAACGGGGCCGGCTCTTTGGCGGAATCGTCGCCGCACAGGCGCTGGCAGCTGCGTACGGGACGATCGATGGCATCCATGTGCATTCGTTGCACAGCTACTTCCTTCGTCCTGGCGACCCCGATATGCCCGTCGTGTATGACGTGGACTGCATTCGCGACGGCCGAAGTTTCGCCACCCGCCGGGTGGTGGCTAGGCAAAAGGGTGAGGCGATCTACAACCTGTCCGCCTCGTTCCACAAGGTCGAGGACGGTTTCGACCATCAAGCCGAGATGCCGGACGTTCCCGGTCCCGGTGAGACCCCAAGCCCAGAGGACTTCGGCCTCACGCCCCGCAATTATCTGCCAACCCATTGGGCCCCCGAGGGAGTCCCCGTCGCGATCCGTCAGCTCCAAGGACCCGACGATTGGGAACCTGGGATCATTCACCGGAATATGTGGATTCGGGCCAACGGATCACTACCCGATGACTCGATCATCCACCGCTTGATGCTCACGTACTTGAGCGATCTGTCGCTGTTGGGAACTGCGGTCCGCATGCACACGCCGGGGTTCGAGAAGATCATGGCCGCAAGCCTCGATCATTCGATCTGGTTCCATCGTGAGTTCCGAGCCGATGAATGGTTGTTGTACTCGACGACGTCGCCATCAGCTTCAGGTGCGCGCGGCTTCAACATCGGGCACTTCTTCACAGAAGACGGCGTACTGGTTGCCTCGGCCACCCAAGAAGGCCTTATGCGCTACCTCGCCGACTGATCGTTAGGCATGTGTGTCATTGTGCCTCACGCTCTTCTTGGCCGGGCTGCAGCTGCACGGTGGTGACGGGTTCGGCGAGTGCAACGGGCAGCGGCTCTACGAAGAGCGCTGGCCGTTCGAAGCTGCGGACGAACTCAAGCACGACGGACGGGTCGACGTCGGGCTGGGTGATCACCCAGTAGTACCAGCCCTGTTCCTCGAATCCAATCGTCGTCACCCGATCACGATCGACGAGCATCACGCCGTCGTCGCCCCGGCGCGCTGTCTCTCGTGAGGTGATCGGCTCCCAGCCGGGTTGGCTGCGTAAATCTGAAAGACGAGGAGACGCCGTGATCGGAGACGTAAGGACCTCGATCTTTGCCGATCCATCCGTTGGCCCATACGTCGACACCTTCTGCGGAAGTGTCTCGTCAGCGACGAGGATGACCCAGCCTGCTGGGAGCCACGATGGTACGAGCCGGGTCTCGAGCTGAATCGGTCGATGTTGTCGTCCCGACAACTCGTCGACCAGGCGTCGATTTCCAAGTGGTTCAGCAAGCCTGGTCGTGATTGCCCATGGTGTGTCAGCGACCGGGCAGTCTCGCAAGCTTGCCCCGGGTGCCAATATCCGCGCCGCCGACAAACTCACGGTCACAACATCGTCGCTCTGCGCGGTGTCGATCCGGTAGTCCCACGAACACGGGCTCTCGAATGTTCCTGGCTTCGCCCCGACGAACGCGATCGTCAAGCGACGTCCGCCCGTCAACGCCGTCTGCCAGCTGAGAGCGCTGGGCTTGCGTAGATATCGCCAGTGTCGTTCACATCTGGATCGCGTCGAGCTCGTGTGGTCGTTGTTGTTGAAGCGGTATCGACGCTCGCTCCTCGACCCGTCTCTGGTCAATCCAGCTCGAGATCCACCGCCCCTGCTTCTTCACCGGCGGCGCTGCCCGTCGAGACGGGTGGACTGCTGCAAGCTGCAAGGCCCAGCGAGAGCAGGAGAAAGAAGACAGCAGGGACGGTCATCGGCGGTTTGTGCACATCTCTTCGACGTTCCAGACTGCGATCTGGTCCCACGCCCGGAATGCTGGAATGTGGGACCTCTAGGGAGTGTTCGCATCACCATGTCTTTAGACGAAGTCGTCGCGCGTGCGCGCGTCAATCGAGAACGACTCGTGTGGGTCCTCCCTGCGGCGTACACCATGGGATGGGTCATCTATGTCGCGATGTCTGACCAGTGGCAGCGAGTCCTCGACACGTGGCGCACCGGGCTCACGATGCTCTTCGGAAGTTTCGTAGCTGGATCGACCCCGCAAGGTGGCGGCGCAGTCGCATTCCCTGTGTTCACGAAGATTCTCGAGATCACCGGTCCCGTCGCACGCACGTTCTCACTCTCGATCCAGGCAACCGGAATGGTCATGGCTGCGATGACGATCATCATCGCGGGGCGTGCGATCGATCGGCGGGCGATCGCCATTGGAACTGCGGGCGGTCTTGTCGGCTTCATGATTGGCGCGTTTGTCCTGAGCGACCCGTCCACGCTCTGGTGGGAACCAAGAATTGCTGGGCCGTATATCAAGGTCGGATTCACGATCGCAATCGCCGCGATGGCCATGGTTGTGTATCGATGTTTCTCCGGCGGAGCGTCAGGCCACGACGGTGTAGAACAGTGGACACGCCGGTCGGTTGGCACCCTGTTTCTCTTCTCCATCGCTGGCGGTACGGCGTCTGCGCTCGCTGGATCGGGCGCCGATGTCTTCCTATTCCTCTTTCTCGTGATGATCGCTGGCAGCCACCCACGCGTCGGAATCCCGACGTCGATCATCACCATGGCGTTGATCTCCATCGCTGGTTTCGTCCTGTTCGGGTTGGTCGACGGACAGCTTGCAACAACGCTGAATAACAACGGAGATGTGGTGCAGGTCGGTGACACGCTCATCGATCCTCCCCTCGCTGGTGACCGATTTGATCTCTTCGGCATCTGGCTCGGGGCAACCGTGATCGTGGTGTGGGGAGCGCCTTTTGGAGCGTGGGTCGCAAGCGTCCTAAGCGAACGAGCGTTGATTCGATTCGTCGCAGGAATGGCTATCGCCGAGGTCATCAGCACCATGATTTTCCTCGAACCGCTGCGGACGGACACCACGCTGCTCCTCTTCGGTGTGGTCGGCCTAGTGAGCGCGTTTATCGCTGTTGAGTTGTTGGGCCGAGGCCGCTCTTGGATCATGGCAGCACCTGCACAGCCCGAAACGGGCGATGCGACCTCTCTCCACCGGGAAGACGAACTCACACACTGAGTGGCCCGATCTGCGCCTCAAGGCAATGCGGGCGATAAAACAGTGGCATGACCAACTCGGAGTGGACCGAACTCGCCGCGAAAGAACTCCGGGGAAAGGATCCAGACGAGCTGGTCGTCACCACCCCGGAGGGCATCGACATAAAACCGCTCTACACAGAGGAGGACCTCGCAGACGTCGATCACCTCGGCGGCACGCCAGGTGTGGCCCCGTATCTCCGTGGCCCTCGCGCCACGATGTACACGAACCGACCGTGGACGGTTCGCCAATACGCCGGCTTCTCAACGGCGGAGGAATCGAACGCCTTCTATCGTGCGAACCTCGACGCTGGTCAGATGGGCCTGTCCGTGGCGTTCGACCTGGCGACCCATCGTGGGTACGACAGCGACCATCCTCGTGTCATCGGCGATGTTGGAAAAGCTGGGGTCGCTATCGACTCGGTCGAGGACATGAAGATCCTCTTCGATGGCATTCCGCTGGATCAGATGAGCGTCTCCATGACGATGAACGGCGCGGTTTTGCCGATTCTGGCGAGCTACATCGTCGCCGCCGAAGAACAAGGCGTCGATCAGGCACAGCTCTCGGGCACCATCCAGAACGACATCCTCAAAGAGTTCATGGTGCGCAACACCTACATCTATCCGCCCGAGCCAAGCATGCGGATCGTGGCCGACATCATCGAGTACACGTCACAGAACATGCCCCGCTTCAACTCGATCAGCATCTCGGGATATCACATCCAAGAAGCAGGAGCCACCTGTGATATCGAACTTGCGTACACACTTGCCGACGGCGTCGAATACGTGCGCGCTGCCCTCGAGGCAGGTCTCGACGTCGATGCGTTCGCTCCCCGGTTGAGCTTCTTTTTCAATATCGGCATGGACTTCTTCATGGAGATTGCCAAACTGCGAGCGGCGCGACTCTTGTGGGCGGAACTGATGGCTCAGTTCTCACCACAGGATCCGAAATCCTCCATGCTCCGCACACATTGCCAGACCTCAGGTGTGTCACTCACCGAGCAGGACCCACACAACAACGTCGTACGCACCGCATTCGAAGCAATGGCCGCCGTGCTCGGTGGCACCCAAAGTCTCCACACCAACAGCTTCGACGAAGCCGTCGGCCTTCCCACCGAGTTCAGCGCCCGTATTGCTCGCAATACGCAGTTGATCCTGGCAGAAGAGACCGGCGTGACCCGAACGGTCGATCCCCTGGCCGGCAGTTATTACGTTGAGAGTCTCACGTCTGACTTGGCCGACCGCGCACGGGAGATCATTGCCGAGGTCGAGGAGATGGGCGGCATGACAAAGGCGATCGCCACCGGCACACCAAAACTCCGGATCGAAGAAGCCGCTGCGCTTCGACAGGTACGCATCGACCGCGGTCACGACACCGTGGTGGGCGTGAACAAGTACCAGATCGAGGGAGGCGAGTCAGTCGACGTACGCGACATCGACAACACCGAGGTCCGACAACAGCAAGTGCGTCGACTCGAAGAAATTCGCTCGCAACGAGATTCTGGTGCGACCGAGACTGCCCTATCAGCGGTCACCCAGACCGCAATGGGTGATGGCAATCTGCTGGCCGCATGCATCGAAGCAGCTCGTGCTCGAGCCACCGTCGGAGAGATTTCGGATGCAATGGAGGCGGTGTTCGAGCGTCACCAGGCGGAGACGCAACTTCTCGAGGGCGTCTATGCAGCGGCGTACGAAGGTGATGAGCAGTTCGCTTCGCTCACCGCTGCCATCAGAGGGTTCGAGGCCGACATCGGTCGGAAGCCCCGCATGTTTGTTGCCAAGATGGGCCAGGATGGCCACGACCGGGGAGGCAAGGTCATCGCCACCGCCTTTGCCGACATGGGCTTCGATGTCTACGTCGGTGGCCTGTTCCAAACGCCCGAAGAAGCCGCGGCGGAGTCGATACACCACGACGTCGACGTAGTCGGTGTCTCGAGCCACGCCGCTGGCCACTTGACCCTCGTTCCTGAGCTCATCTCGGCGCTCAACGCGCAAGGTCAACCAATTGCCGTGATCTGTGGAGGTGTCATCCCTCCCAAGGACTACGACGAGCTCACCGCGGCCGGCGTAGCGGGCATCTTTGGACCTGGCACGAACATTCCCGACGCCGCGACAGAAGTGCTCGAACTCATCAAGGGAACCTTGGCCAAGGATTGATCGGATCTCAACCATGAGCACGATAGATCCGCGCCATCCCGTCCTGGTCGGAGCACATGAACTCTCCGTCAGAACTGCCGACGCAGAACCGATCTCGATGATGGTCGATGCAGCGCGCGCAGCGCTGGCCGATGCCGGCCCACAGCTCTCTGCTCGAGTCCAGTCGGTGCGCGTCGTCAAAGGCATCTGGCCGTACAAGGATCCTGGTCGACTCGTCGCACAGACGTTGGAGCTCGGCGACAAAGTCACCACCGCGCTCACGGGCGTTGGCGGCAACGCAACCTACGACCTGCTCAATCAAACCGCCGCCGAGATCGCAGCCGGGACCCTCGATGCAGCGATCGTCTGCGGGGCCGAGTCGATGCGAACTCGCCGACACGACCGCTCACAAGGACGACGCTCCACCTACCTCGACGAAACTGATGACGCCGCGCCCGATCTCGTCGTAGCGGGCGATATCGAGATGGCCGACGAGCTCGACCGTGCGGTCGGAGCCGACCACCCGGTGAACTTCTATGCGATGGCCGAGTCGGTCATTCGTCATCGTGGCGGCGAAACACCGGACGAACACCTTCAACGCATCGCCACGTTGTGGGCACAAGGCAGTGCCGTGGCGTCAGAAAATCCCGCCGCGTGGATTCAGGAGCCGAGGACAGCCACGCAGATTGCGACAGCAGATTCCGACAATCGGATGGTTGCATCGCCGTATACAAAACTCCTCACCAGCAACATCAACGTCGACCAGGGTGCGGCCGTCGTCCTCTGTGCCTACGAAACCGCTCTCGAGTGCGGAGTGCCCACGAACGCAATGGTCTTCCTCGCGTCGGGCAGCGGCGCGGCCGACCATCTCCCGATTCGAGCCCGCCTCGAACTCGACCGCTCCCCGGCGTTTCGACTCAGTGCCGAAACGGCATTGTCGTTGGCGGGACGAAACATCCACGACATTGAACATCTCGATCTCTATTCGTGCTTTCCCGCATCGGTGCAGCTCGCGCAGACCGAACTCGGCATCGATCCAACCCGATCGTTCACGATGACCGGCGGGCTCACATTCGCCGGCGGACCTTTCAACGGCTATTGCACGCAGGCCCTTGCCCATGCCGTAGGGGTCCTCGGTGGCACCCGAAAAGCCGCCTTCTTGTACGGCAACGGCGGATACTTCAGCAAACACAGCGTTGTTGTTCTTACCGGCACCGCACCGGCTACATCGTTTGTGTATGAACGGGCACAGGCGCCGGTCGATGCGCTCCCGGATCGGGTGGTCACATCGGTCGCAGGCGCACGCGGCATCATCGAGGCGTACACGGTGAAGTTCGATCGCGACGGCACTCCAACCGAGGGAATCCTGTCCGTTCTCGACCCCGACGGCGCTCGGTCCTGGGCTCGCACCCTGAGCAAGGTCGTGATCGAAGAGTTGCTCCAAGCCGACCAGGTCGGACGAACCGTTGGCCTGAGCAGTGTCGACGGTCAGCTCGTTCCCATCGCCGCCTTCATGTGACGTCGGCTGCATCGACGTGTTCGGTGACACGTCACTTCTGACCATCAAGCGTCAGATCGGTCAGCCATCTGCGACAAGAATGCCTTCACGAACACAAACGCAGGAGGGGTCAGATGAACGCAGCAACTTTCACCATGGCACACGGCAAACGGGTCTCGATCGCCCGAGACCGTTGGGCCGACGACACTCGAACGGGTCGTCTTGCGCTCGCTCCAGAAGTCAGTGCCACCGGCCGTTGGGGTGCGGCAGCACGACGCGCACCGCAGATCAGTTCTTCGGCAGCTCGCTGAACGGTGTGTCTTTGCCGGGGCCCGGCTCGCGTGGGAGACCGAGTCCGCGTTCGCCGATGATGTTGCGCTGGACCTGATCAGTGCCGCCGTAGATGGCAGGGCCAGGTGAGAACAGGATCAGTTCTTGGACCATCGCGTCGAGTCCGGCTTCGGAGGAAAGTGTGGCATCCATCCCGAGAACGGCGGTTCCGAGTTCCCTCGCCGATCGGAACATCTCGCTCATCATGAGTTTGGAGATGTTCGGCGATGCAGAACTTGCGCCCTTTGTTCGTCCACGCATTGCGGTGAGGCGATTGACTTCGGCGAGTTCGTAAAAACGCACGAATTGTTGGCGTAACACCGGGTCCGACATGCGGCCGTCTTCGGTTGCTTTGTCCACGAGGCGCTGCCACAGCGCAAGATTCGGTTGGGGTACGCCGTCTTCGCCCGAACGTCCGCGAGAGATGATGTCACCGACTCGTTTCTCGAGATTGTCGGCGATGGACCCAGGTGCGCAGCTGCGAAGCGGCACCGGGTTGGCGCCGAGACTCATTCGTTCGAACGTGAGGGTGTCGTTGGCGACACGCCACCCGTTCCCGTCGTCGCCGATCAGGTCCTCGGCGGCGACACGAGCATCGTCGATGAACACCTCGTTGAAGATTGCTCGTCCGGTCATCTCGGTGAGCGGCCGAACGTCGACGCCAGGCTGATGCATATCGAAGGCGAACCAGGCAATGCCACGATGTTTTGGTTGCGAGGTGTCGGTACGAGCAATGAGCATGCCTTTGTCGGCAATCTTGCCGCCAGAGGTCCAGACCTTCTGTCCGTTGACGACGAACTCGTCGCCATCTCGAATGGCAGACGTCTGAATACTTGCAAGGTCAGAGCCAGCGTTGGGCTCGCTGAAGAGCTGACACCAGGCATCAACCCCGTTGACGATTGGCAGGACGAGGCGTTCGACCTGCTCGGGGGTGCCGTTGGAAACGATCGTTGGCGCAGCGAGCATCATTCCGAGTCCGGTCGGAGGGCCCATCGCACCTGCGTCGGCAAGTGCCGTCCGAACAGCAACGTTCCCGGCGCGCTTGTAACCACGGCCTCCTGCACCTTCGGGCAACGTTGGGTGGCTGAAGCCAGCGTCGGCAAGACGCTGCCACCATTCACCAACCGCGAGATCTTCATCCCAGTTCGCAGCGACCCAGGCGCCTGCTTCAGCTCCGATGTCGGTGTCAGACACGATGTCTCCTAGATCTCCAGCAGATCTTTCTCGAGCACGTGGCCAGGTCCCTCACACATCTCGCACAACGTCGACAGCGATTCGACAAGTCCTTCGCCGATTCGTTTGCGTGTCATCTCGACGAGGCCGAGTTCGGAGATGTCGAAAACCTGCGTTCGGGTCTTATCTTGTGCGAGTGCTTCGCGGAAGACGCGCACGACCTCCTCACGGTTCTTCTTGATCTCCATGTCGACGTAGTCGATCACGATGATCCCGCCGATGTCGCGGAGTCGGAGCTGACGAGCGACTTCGCGGGCAGCTTCGAGGTTGTTTCGGTACACGGTCTCTTCGAGGCTTGAACTGCCGACGTTCTTGCCGGTGTTGACGTCGATGACAGTCAGCGCTTCAGTCCGTTCGATGATGAGTGAACCACCCGAAGGCAACCAGACCTTGGGGTCGACCGCCTTGCGAAGCTGATCACTCACGTGATGTCGTTCGAAGAGCGAGAGTGGCTCGGTATCTCGGTCGTAGTACTCGACCCGATCGGCGAGAGCCGGAGTGATGGACTCGACGTAACTCTTGACGTCCTC
>RCNE010000567.1_pt1 | contig 20644 bp, 20 predicted proteins | sample 2041361 | NCBI WGS metagenome assembly RCNE01 (sample SAMN09708229, study PRJNA481090) | Marine sediment metagenome, whole genome shotgun sequencing project.
GTGCTGAGGTCGAGACTGGTGAGTTGCGGTCTTCGGTTGCGGCTGAGGTTGCTGATCTCCGAGACCTCGCATCAACCCAAACATCGGAGCTCAAGACGCAGGCCGAAGCGGAGATCGCCGAGATTCGTTCCCAGGCTGAGACAGAATCTGCATCCGTGCTCGAGAGGGCACGCAACGAGTCAGAGAAACTCGTCGCCGACGCCCGCGCCGAGAGCGAGTCGATGCACGCAAGTGCCGCGGCCGCAAAGGAGCAGGCCGAGGCGACGGTGGATCGACTAGTCGCCGACGAGAACACAAGGCTCGAGGAACAACGTCAGTCAGCAGCAGCCACCGCCGCAGCATTGGTGGCCAAGGCTGAGGCGGAGGCTGAGGACCTTCGTACCGCGGCGACCGCCGATCATGAGGAAGCCACTGCATGGTCGATTGAACTGGTCGAGAAAGCCGAAACCGAGGCTGCCGAGCTGGTCGCAACCATACGAGCCGAAAGAGAAGCAGCCGCCCTCACCGCCGCTGAGCTAGTTGAGAACGCTCACGCCGAGGCAGATGAATTGCAGTCGGTCAGCCGAGTCCGGGCCGATTCCGAGGGTGAAGATGCTGCAGCGAAGGCAATTGAATCAGTTGCCAAGGCTGAGGCTGAAGCCGAGGAGCTGGTTGTAGCGGCAAGGGCAGAGAGCGATGCCACGGTTGTCAAGGCTGAGGCGGAGGCTGAGGAGTTGGTGGTTGCGGCGACGGCGGAGCGTGAGGATGCTGCGGCGAAGGCTGTTGACCTGGTTGCTAAAAGGCTGAGGCGGAGGCTGAGGAGTTAGCAGCTGCGGCGACGGCGGAGCGTGAGGATGCTGCGGCGAAGGCTGTTGATCTGATCGCCAAAGCTGAGCTCGAAGCTGACGAACTGTCGGCACGCGTCAACCGAGAGGTGGGGTCTGACCGTGACTCCCTACTCGGTTCCCGGGCCGATCTCGCGGCACAGCAGGATGCACTTGCAATGGAAAAGCAGGCCTTCGAGGCTGAGAAGCAGTCGGCACAGACCGAAATCGGGCAGAGCACACAGCGCAGAGCAAAGATTGATGCGGACACTGCAACACTCAACAAGAAGCTTGGCATCCTGGAGGAGGCCCAAGATGCCTTCATTACCGAGCGGACTCTGTTGCAGCGGAGATGGGCCGAAGTTGAGCAAGAAGGTATCAGCGCTCTGCAGAGGGCCCACGAACAGGCAGAAAAGATCCTCGCCGACGCACGGGAAGTCGCTTCGGAGATTTCGACCGTGGATCACGTTGCAGACGGTGCGGCACAAGATGAAGCAACGACGGCACAGGCGGCGTTAGACCGTCTGGATCAAGTGTTGAGCGACGCACGCGAGGTTGTGACACAACGAGCCGAAGCAGAGCTCGATGCGGCTGGTGACGATAACGAGACCGCAATGTCTGGGGTGTGGAACGAAGTTGCAGACGAAACTGCACCTCAAGATGACAAGCCATCGCTGGACTTCGATGTCCCCACAGATGATGTCGCGTCGGGTGAGCCACTTTCTTAGGCAATCTTCATCTGGTAACCGAGTATCGTGTCGTCTCGTATTCTTCCGATTCTTGAGGTGCCCCCTTTGAAACGCTATCTATTCGCCATGGTCGGCCTTGCCCTCCTGGCTACATCGTGCTCTGGCTCGGCAGATGTAGCGGCGACCGTCAACGGGACTGATATCGAGAAATCGACTGTGCAGTCCATGGTCCATCCATCAACTGAGGAGCTGTCGAACGAAGAGCTTGTGCAGCTTCTCGACATATTGGTGCAGTGGACCGCCATTGCGGAGACGGCCAAGAACGATTTCGGCATCGAGCCGTCCGCTGATGAGATCGCTGCCGAGATCGACCGCATCTTCACAGCACAGGGTGCAGGCGGGACGTTCGACGACTTCCTCGTGGCGCAGAACATCTCCGAGGAAGGGCTCGATCTATACGCAGCTCAGTTGCTTATCGGTGAAGAGGTCTTGAACGAACTGACGGAGTCCCTGGCGCCCCCATCAGTCGTCGAGGCTCAGCAACTGCTGACGGACGACCCATACAATTGGACGACTGTTTGTGCGGCCCACATCCTCGTCGCAACTGAAGAAGAAGCTACCGCGGTGTTAGATCGTCTTGGTGGGGGCGACGAGTTCGCGGATGTCGCTATCGAGCTCTCCACGGATACCGGAAGCGGAGCGGCGGGCGGAGACCTGGGCTGCACCGTGCCATCTGGATACGTAGAGCCCTTTGCCGATGCCACCATGACCGGCGAGATCGGCAACGTGGTTGGCCCCGTTGAGAGCCAGTTTGGCTTTCACCTAATCAGAGTGGACAGCAGGACCGAGGCCACGCTCGAAGAACTACAGGCTGGCCTTGCCGACATCACATTGTCCGAAGCAATAGATGAGTGGTACCTGGCATCGATAGGCACCGCCGAGGTCAGTGTCGGCGCGGAGTACGGTTCTTGGGAGACCGAGCCGTTCCCCGGCATCGTTCCTGCTACCACTACCCCTACCCCGACCCTAACCCCATAGAAGGAGTGAACCGGCGTGATCGGGATCGAAGCAACGATCGTTGATACGCCGGTTCGCGGCGAAGTACGAACCCGAGCTGGCGCCTTAATCACTGTTGCCGAATCGGGGCTGATCGATTCCGTACTTGCGGCTGATGATCCGCAGCATTGCACTGTTCGCGATGCGTTAGCCAGCCGAGGGCAACTCTTCGTGTTCGGTGAGGGGCAGTTTCTGCTTCCGGGCCTAATCGACCTGCACAACCACGCTCCCCAGTGGCCGCAGCTTGGCAAGGCTCTGGATGTGCCGCTCGAGGTCTGGCTCAATCGGTATACGTTCCCTCTAGAAGCCAAATACGCAGACTTGGCCTTTGCTGCCGCCGTATATGAGTCTCTTGTCGAGTCGATGATCGGCAACGGCACAACAACCGCCGTCTATTTTGCGACGACCCACCTCGCTGCCACCGAGGAGCTTGTCGACGTCTGTTTGCGCCAGGGGCAGCGTGCAGTTGTTGGCAAGGTGGCGATGGATCACGCAGATGGCTGCCCCGATTTCTATCGAGATGAGTCGGCGGCTGTTGCGGTGGCCGAGACCGCACAGCTCATTGAATACATCACCGCCCATTCCGGTAATGCCAACGCGCTGGTACAACCCGCCATCACGCCTCGTTTCATCCCGAGCTGTACAGATGAGCTGCTGGCAGGCTTAGGAGAGCTGGCCGAAGGCACCGCCGCTTACGTCCAGACTCACTGCTCGGAATCGGACTGGGCTCACTCCTACGGTTTGCAGAGATTCGGGCAGAGCGACACCGCGACATACCACGACTTTGGGTTGCTGACATCCAAGACGGTGTTGGCCCACAGCAACTTCGTAACTGATCAAGATCTTGCCCTCATCTCGACCGTCGGAGCAGCTGTCGCCCACTGTCCTCTGTCCAACTTCTTCTTTGCCAACGCAGTTTTCCCCGCCCGCCATGCCCTGGAGGCCGGTGCTCACGTCGGCCTTGGTACCGATGTGTCCGGGGGTCCTGGATCTTCGATATTCGGAGCGGTGACCAATGCGGTCGTGGCTTCGCGGGTGCTCGAGGATGGCGTCGATGCGACGGTGTCGGCGGCAGACAGGGGGACTCCGAATAGCCGGGTCTCGTTTGCCGAGGCCTTCTGGATGGCTACCACCGGCGGCGGTGAAGCCCTTGGCCTGCCCATCGGGGTTCTAGAGCCGGGCTACTCATTTGACGCAATGGTCATAGACAGCGCGGTCCCGGACACGGACCTCACAGTCTGGCCGGAGCTCGACTCACCCGATGATGTCCTGCAAAAGATCGTGAACACCGCGGTCAGGCGCAACGTCACCAAGGTATGGGTGCAGGGGGTCGAGGTGAGGTCGACGGTTTCGTGATCGTCGGCTCAGCTGGGGGTTGCTGCGTCCGCCGCAGGATTTTCTTCTGCGGTGATGTCTTCCATGAGGCGCCGGCCTTCGATCCGGTAGAGACGATCAACTCCGGCTACGGCTCGTGGATGATGGCTGGTGATAACCACAGTCGGTTGGGTCGGCTGGCGCAAAATGTTGGTGATGATTCTGCGCAGGGTGCCGATGTCGAGGTGACTGGTTGGTTCGTCCAGGACCAACAGCTGCGGACTGCGGATTAGGGCTCTGGCGATGGCGATACGTTGCCGCTGGCCACCTGACAGAGTCCTACCCCCAAAGCCGAGTTGATGGTCATAGCCATCGCTGAAGTCCACGATGAAGTCATCGACGGTAGCCAGGTGGGCAGCTTGCCACAGCTCAGGGTCGGAGGTCTGGGGCACCCCGTACTTGATGTTGTCCGCAATGGTGCCGGCAATGATTACGGGGTCCTGCGCAACCAGGCCGATATGTTGGCGGACCGTGGCCATATCGAGATCGTCGTAGGTGACCCCATCCATGGTGAGCTGTCCGCTCTCGGGTCGGAACAGACCGAGCAAAAGGCTGACAATGGAGCTCTTGCCCGATCCATTCGGACCCGAGATGAGCGTCACTGTTCCCGGAACCAGGTCCAGACTCACGTTGGTCAACAGTGGTTCGCCGCCATAGCCGAAGGACACTTCCTGGAGCGACACAATGCCGAGACGATCAAGCGTTGCCGTGCCCCGATATGGTCTCTCCATCTCCAGATCGAGAAAGTCGGTGACCTCGCGGAGCGAGTAATTGCCCTCCCGTGAGATGGGGGCGGCTGCCAGAGTCATGCCGATTGGGATGACGAGGAGCGCTAGCGCAACAAAGAAGGCAAACATCTCGCCGATGGTGATGTCACCGTGCGCCGAAGCCACCCCCAAGGTGCCCAGGATGACCGTCGCGAAGATGGCAAGGACCGACCGCTGTGTGGCTCGATATCCACCCCGCACGATGCGGATTCGCTCGTCGCTGGTGCGGACCGCGCTGAGCATGCGATCGTTTTCCGCAAGGTCCACCGCTTCTGTACCCCCGGTCCTGGTTAGCTCTAGGGATCGGATCGATCGCATCACCCGGTCGCTCAGGGTAGCGGTGTCGAGGTTGCTTTGGTCTTGGGCCGCCTTGATCCGTGGTTGGAAGAAGTGATAGATCGCATAGACCGACGGCAGCAGGAGCAGGGCTTCGAGAAAGGCGAGCCAGTGAATGGAGATGAGTACACCGGCCATGCCGACGGCAAGCACGGCGGCGGGCAGAACGGTGGTAAGCAATTCCTGCAACATGAGGTCGATCGCTGCGGTGTGGTGGACTATACGGTCGTGGATGCGGGCGGGTTCGGTGCGGCGGTGGTAATCGATGTGGAGATCATGCAGTTTCTCGAGTAGAGCGTGTCGTAGGTTTTCGATCGCAGCTTTGCCGGCTTTGGCGATCGTCGTTCTGCGGAGCCAACCCACCGCCTCGTTGGCGATGAGTAGCGCAACCAAGATCGATCCAGCGCCAAGAATGCGTGTCGTCTGCATCGAAGGCACCGCATCATCCAGGATGTATTGGACGAGGAGGGGGATGGGGATAACGAGTAGTGCACTCAGCCCAGCAAGGCCCGCCACCATCACAAAACTGGCGCTCGATCTGGGAAAGAACGAACGGAGCTGGCGCCACCGATTTGTGGTCGTCACGAGCTGTCTCCTGAGGCCTGGCTGAGCCCTACCGAGGCCCACTGGCGATTGCCGGATGGGGCCTGTGCTTCGAATGTATCACCATTCCGGAGCCAAGAGAGATGCGCCCCTATCTGTTTTGAGGGTGCTGCCGGTTATGGCGGAACTCAGGTCGTCGTTGACGAGGAACCATGCCGCCTTGCCAACCTCGACAGGATGCAGCGTGACGTGACCGAGTGGCGTTGCTCGGCTTGACAGCGGATTGCCGCGACGATTGGTACCGATAGGGCCGGGAGCGACCGCATTGACTCGGATGGCGTTGGCGGCCAGTCGTCTGGCCAGACGTTGCATCTCGGCGTTGAGATACGCAACCGCCGATGACTGGGGTTCGGCACTGCGGATCCCCGTTACTAAAACGATGCTCCCGGGATGGCCACGGTCCTGCATCTGACCAGCGATGGCTTCGGCGAGAGCGACGGTGCCTTGCGGTCCTAGTTGTGCATCCTGGCCGAGGTCGGTTGTGGTCGGGTTGAGGATTGCGATATCGACCGGCCGGTCAATCGAGCCGAGGAATTGGTCCCACGGTCGGTCGGTCCTGGCGTCCACCACGATCGGGGTGACCTCGATCGGGGAGTTGGCAAGAGTGTGTAGCTGCACGTCGATCGTTGGTGAGTGGGGTCCGGCCAAGAACACTGCAGCGCCAGCTTCCGCGATCACCTTGGTGATACCGGGGCCGGCACCGCAGGTACCGTCCATAACCAGAGCGGTTGTTCCTTCGAGCGACCCAGCGACGCCGCGGATTCTGTCTGCTCTTTTGCGAAAGATTGGCATGGCCAGAGAATACGCCAAGGTCACCGTCGATCGAACCCCTGCCATCTGTCACTTCGACAATGTAGGTTGTTGTCATGAGCAAGAGATACTTCACCCCCAAGCTGTTTGCGTTCCTGAAGGACCTGGCCGAGAACAACGATCGTGGTTGGTTCAAGGCGCATCAAGACGCATACGAAGAGTACGTACGAGAGCCTGCGCTTGAGTTCATCAACGATTTCGCAATACCGCTGAAGAAGATCAGCCCTCATTTTGTTGCTGACTCGCGGACGGTAGGTGGATCGCTATTTCGGATCCAGCGAGATACACGGTTCGCTAAAGACAAGACGCCATACAAATTGAACACGGGAATGCAGTTTCGCCATATCGCCGGCAAAGATGCTCATGCCCCCGGTTTCTACGTGCACATCGAGCCTGGGGAGTGCTTCATCGGCGTCGGGCTGTGGCGCCCAGAAACCAAGCTTGCCTATCAGATCCGTGATGCGATTGTCGAAGACCCGGCTCGCTGGAAACGAGCCTCGCGCGGCAAGCGGTTCACCGATACCCTCGAACTTGGCGGCGATTCTCTCAAGCGTCCACCGCGCGGTTACGACGAGGACCATCCTCTGATCGAGGATCTCAAGCGCAAAGACTTCATTGCTTCCACCAAGATCACACAGAAGTCGGTGGTGTCGGACCACTTCATGGACGACTATGCCGACGCATGCAAACGGGCAGCGCCGTTCATGAACTTCCTCTGCGACGCGGTCGAGGTGCCTTTCTAGCTGCCAGCCGGTGCGTAGCTGGTACCGGTCCTACGACAGTTCGCTGATCTTTTCGGCGACCGTAGCCATTAGGTCGTCGAACGAGTCGGCGAACGACTTAACACCGTCGCTCTGCAGCTGGGTGGTTATTGCGTCGAGATCCACGTCGAGGTCTGCGAGGGCGGCGATGTCGGCGTGTGCTGCATCGACGTCGATCGTGAGCGCACCGTTGTCGGGATCCCCGTGGTCGAGGAAGGCATCAATCGTGGCCGGCGGCATGGTGTTGACGGTATTGAAGCCGATCAGCGGTTCCACATAGAGCACGTCCGGATAGGAAGGATTCTTCACACCAGTGCTGGCCCAGAGAACACGCTGGGGGCGGGCACCCCGCTCTTTTTGGGCCGCAAACCCGGACCCTTCGAAGATCTCGAGATAGCGGGCGTACGCCAGCTTGGCGTTGGCCACGGCTGCCCTGCCACGGTGGGCGAGAGCATCTGGAGAACCGTTCTTTTCCAAGCCAGCGTCAACGCTGGTGTCGACTCGGCTGACAAAGAACGAAGCCACCGAGGCAACACGCTGCGGATTGGCTGTGCGGCTAATGCCATGCACATAAGCCTGGGCAACAGCTTCATAGTCGGCCATCGAAAACATCAGGGTGGCGTTCACGTTGATCCCGGCTGCGATCAGCTCCTCGATAGCGGGGATGCCCTCGGGTGTGGCTGGGACTTTGATCATAAGATTGGGTCGGTCAACCAGGTTCCAGAGCCGGTGGGCTTCAGTGATGGTCCCATCGGTATCGGCCGACAACAACGGCGACACCTCGAGGCTGACGTATCCATCGGCGGCGGTACTCTCGTCGTATACCGGGCGCAGGGCGTCGGCGGCGTCTTGGATGTCACTTACCGCCAGCATCTCGTACACCGCAAGAGGACCGAGGTCGGGGTTCGTCGCCAGCGCACTTCGAATTGCCTCGTCGTATGCGTCGGAGCCGCCGATTGCCTTCTGGAAGATCGTCGGATTCGAGGTAAGGCCCCTGATTCCGTCGGCGACCATGGTGTCGAGTTCACCGCTGACGAGCATGTCACGTCGGATGAAGTCCAGCCAAACAGATTGGCCCTTGCCGTGTAGATCGTGCAGTTTGCCCATGTGGTCCTCTTTTGGTTGAACTCTTCCTGCAACCCAGGGTGGGCTGCTCCTGTTCCCGGCTTTAGCGACCGTCAGCTTTCGAATACAGCGAGAAGTCGCTCACGCAGATTTGGCGCCAGATCGTCCCTCGCCAGACCGTAGGCAAGCCCTGCTTCGAGGAAGCCGGCCTTGGTACCGCAATCGAATCGGGTGCCGCTCAGCCGCAGTCCGTTGAATGGGCTGTCTCCGATCATCTCCAACATGGAATCAGTCAGCTGGATCTCGTTTCCGGCCCCAGCAGTGCCCTGGCCCAGATGAGTCATGATCGATGGCTGCAAGATGTACCTGCCAACGATGGCAAGATTTGAGGGAGCGTCTACCGGATCGGGCTTCTCGACAAGGCCTTTGATCTCTACCAGCTGGCCGCGCATCTCTCCCGGGTCAACGATGCCGTAACGCGAGGTGTGGTCATCGGGGACCTCCATCAGCGAAACCACATTGCCGCCCTCTTGTTCGTATACCTCGACCATTTCGCGGAGGGTTGGCTTGTCGGCCTTGATGAGGTCGTCAGCAAGGAGAACTGCAAACGGCTCGTCGTTGATGAGGTTACGGGCACACCAGACCGCGTGACCGAGCCCGAGCGGGGACATCTGGCGTACGTAGACAACCTGGCCTGGTTCGAGCTTTGACGCTTCCAACATGGCTAACTCGTCTTCTTTGCCGCGTTCGCGGAGTGCTTGTTCGAGCTCGTAGTGATTATCGAAGTGGTCCTCGATGGCGCTCTTGCCGCGCCCGGTAACGAAGATGAACTCTTCGATACCAGCCGACCGTGCTTCCTCAACTGCGTATTCGATCAGGGGTTTGTCAACGACCGGCAGCATCTCTTTAGGGATGGCTTTGGTCGCTGGAAGGAATCGGGTGCCGAGTCCCCCTACCGGAAATATTGCTTTGCGTACAGGCTTCATCGTGGCGTCCCCTTTTGATCTCGATCGTAACGCAGAGTGAATTGTGGATTGGTGGGCGATAGACGGTGGTGCGTCATTCCACCGTGTCGAGGACCGCGTTGCTCACTCGGCCGACGTGGGCTTTCGCTCTCACGTTGTACCAGGCATGTGCAACGGTTCCATCTGCCTCGAGCACGATGGTTGAGCGGATTAGCCCCTCGTATTCCTTGCCGTAGTTCTTCTTGATTCCCCACGCTCCGAAGACGTCTGCCATCGTGTGGTCTTCGTCGCTGAGAAGCGAGAACGGCAGGTTGTACTCGGCTCGGAACTCCGCAAGACGCGTGCTGGAGTCAGGGCTGACCCCGATCACTGCATACCCGGCATCGAGGAAGCGGTCGTGGTTGTCACGGAAGTCACACGACTCGCCGGTACAGCCGGGAGTGAATGCCTTCGGATAGAAGTAGATGACCAGCCCCTTGCCGGCATAGTCATCGTTGCTGCGTTGGACACCTGCGTCGTCGGGCCGGCTGAAAGCGGGCGCCTGCATACCGGTTTCGAGTTTCATTTTTCCTTGCCTTTGTGCTTCTGAGTGGCGCTGCGAACCCGGAGCTGACCACAGGCTGCGTCAATTTCTTGGCCCCTGGTCTCCCGGAATGTTGCGTTCGCTCCGAATCGAGAGAGCTCCGACATAAATTCGTCAATGCCCATCCGGCTCGGTCTTTGGTGTTCCGTCAGCGGTGTCGGATTCAGGGCAATGACATTGATGTGGGCGCTGAGCTGTGCGGCGATGCGGGCCAGTTTTGAGGCTTGGTCGGGAGAATCGTTCACCCCGTCCATCATCGTCCACTCGATGGAGATTCGTCGTCCCGTCTTGCGGAAAAAGTAGAGGCCGGCATCGATGAGTTCGTCCAGCGGATAGCGCTTATTCAACGGGATGAGGCTGGTTCGGAGGGCGTCGTCTGCCGCATGGAGGCTGATCGCCAGACTCACTTGCCACGGTTCGTCTGCGAGCTTGCGTATCCCCGGAACCACACCAACCGTTGAGACAGTCACTGACCGCGCCGCCATATCGATGACATCGATCATGCGATGCAACGACTCGCGGACATTGTCGTAGTTGGCCAATGGCTCGCCCATGCCCATGAATACAACGTTGGTGACGCGATTCGGTGAATCGGTAAGGGGGTGCTGGCGCAACGCAGCGTTGGCATATGCGACCTGGGCCACGATCTCGCCGGCGTCAAGATGACGTTCAAACCCGAACTGCCCTGTCGCACAGAATGTGCAACCCATGGCACAGCCGGCCTGCGAAGAAATGCACAGCGTTGTCCGCTTCCGGTAACCCATGAGTACGGTTTCGATCGATGCACCGTTCTGAGCGCGGAATAGCCACTTGCGGGTTCGACCGTTGTCCGCTGATTGCTCAATTTCGACTTCAAAAGGCCAGAGGCGTCCGGACAGTGAGTCGCGCAGCGTCGCGGGGAGATTGGTCATTTGCTCGGGGCGCAGGACGGGGTGTTCGTACAGCCATTCCCGCAACTGATTGATGCGATAAGAGGGCTCGCCCGGTGCCAGCTCGGCTAGTGCGCTTGGGTCGAGCTGGTAGGCGCTGAGGGTGGAGTTGTCAGTCACCAGGTCAGGCCATCCTGGCATGTGCTTGGTTGACCCAGTCCGTAGCGACTCTTAGCGAAACGCCGACTGTGTCGGTGATTGTGCTGGGTGCGAGTTCGGACAGCCCGCGGAACGAGTGGATACCCATGTCCATCAGCCTGGTGGCATACACAGGCCCAATTCCTTTGATCTCGGTGAGGTCGTCGGCAGCGGTCTGGGGTGGCGGGGGTGTCGAGCGGTAGTGCGGTGGCGGTTCATGGGACACATGTGGGGTGGGGAGCAGATGCTCCCTGGTCAGCCACACAATGGCTGAGGCGACGGCGACGAGGCCTACGAAACGAATCAGTCTTTTTGCCACGCCCCAATTGTAGAACCTAAAAGCAGAAGCACCGGCCGCCGCACCGGCGATTGGCCAACACTGGCGGATATTTAAGATTTAGGGCTTGCAACTCCAGTGCGACCACGCGTCATTGCCCTGGTTCACTGAGGTCTGTACCAGCCAGGCGGCCGTCCCGACGTTCGCTTCTGGGTTGAATGGGGATGCTCCGCTGAATCCTGCGTTCACTGAAGCCCAGGACCAGGTACCAGGAATGAACTGGAACAAACCTGAGGCGCCCGATCGCGGGTTGTAGGCGAGGGGATCACCGTTGCTTTCACATCTGATGACCGATAGAGCCTCATCAACCAACTCCGATGGGAAGTACAGCTCGGCCAACGGTCGCCACTCTGCAACGTCGCGTGATCCACCTTCAACCGGAGGTTCGGTCGTTGTCGTCACAGCCGCAGCCGTCGTAGTGGTTGCTGGGGCTGCGGTTGTCGTGGTTGCTGGGGCTGCGGTTGTCGTGGTTGACGGGGGAGGAGCTGTGGTGGTCGTTGTGGGTGGCGGCGGTGCCGTTGTCGTGGTCGTCGGTGCCTTGGTGGTAGTTGTTGTCGGAGGCGGTGCCGTGGTTGTCGTCGCAGGGGTGGGCTCCACGCGGGGAGCGGCTGCTTGTTCGACAGGAGCTACCACGGTCTCTTCGACGACCGCGGTTTGGGTGATCTCAGGGTTGAGCACGGCAGAGAAGCTGGCCGCGGCGACCCTTGCCGACAGCGACGCGGGCAGCACGTTCACCACCGGGGTCGTCTCCTGTTGACGCGGCGTGTCGGCGCCAACAGCTGCGAATCCGAGCGCGGCAATAAGGATCACGATCAATGATCCTGCTGCAGAGATCTGGAAACGAGGTCGCACGAGGTGTTTTCCGCTCCTGGTGTCGGTTGGGTATCCAACCGGGCGCAACGCACGCCGGTGCCAGGCTAGGACCTAGGAGCCCTCCACAGCAAGCCGATATGCACCATATTATGGCAAGTATTGGTCGGCGTTAGAGTTTCGACGGTGAGGCACACAACATTTATGGCGTTCATCGCCGTCTTCATCGTGTTACTACCGGGAACAGCGCTCGCTGACCAGGCCCGCTGTGCCGAGCGCTTCCCCGATGTGGACTGGGTCGATTCGCCAATCGATGCACCGATAACAGTGGCCACCGCGGGCATGACGCCCGAAATGGCCGCTCGATTCGCCGCCGATGTCGAGCGGAACGCAAACCTGGTCCAGTCGGAATTGGGAGGCCTTGACGGAGGCGTGGCCTGCTTGGCCGTCGCTGAGTTGGCGCCGGCGTTCTCCGCATACGCCGCCCCAGGACAGCGTCTGCATGTCGGTGTCTTTGGAGAGGACAAGATGCTTGTACTGGCAGCTGTCGAGATCCGTACGGTCGATGACGCCATTGCCTTTGGCCTGCCCCATATCGCTCTGTGGCAACTAGCTGCCGACCTCGGAATCGAAGGCGGGTATCCCGAGCCGCTCGGATCAACTATCGCTCATTGGTACATGGCACGGGCTGCTGGACTGATGGAGCAATACCGCAACGAGTTGGTCGTTGCGATGTTCCTTGACGATCCCAACCCCGAGTTGCGCACCGCGGACGACGCCACCGAATGGGTTGTGGATACAAAGCCTGATCCCTACTTCTTCGACCCGCAGTTCGTCGCCTCGAACATGGGTCTTTTCATCGACCATGCGATCGAAACAGAGGGGTTGGCCATTCTGCGCGATCCCACTCAGGAAACATGGGCGGGAGTAGAGAATCGGTGGCGGATCGCGCTTCGCGAAGAATTGCCGCAGGGGTCTTTTGGAGCTGAGTGGGGTGTGGCCCTCGTCGTCACGTTCCTGCTGCTGACAGTCTTGTTGGCTTGGGGGAAACGGCGCCAGAAGAAGCGAGAGGCACAACGGCGCCCCACCCCGCCTGCTGACGAGACCTTGTTCGACTCAAAGCACGCGTGAGCAGCTTTCTCAGAGTCCGAGGGCGGTCGTTGCTGCACCTCGTGGGTCGGCGGCCCCACGCACTGCCTCTTGTTCGCCAGTGATCACTGATACTGGGCCCCAGCCTGACATCCACCCGGGGGATGCCTTCGTCGTATGTCCGCGTCGATCAAGGTCAGTGGGGACCGACCCATCGAAATGGGGTTCGTATGCAATCGTGGTGCTTCCTTGACGCCACTCCTCGGTTGTCCAGCGGGGGAGAAGCTGCGCAGCCGCTGCGTCCATATCCCCCCATCGCAGATAGGTGAGCATCTGCAGAAGGGTTTGTGGCTGGAAGTCACCACCACGGGTACCAAGCAGCATCGCGAGATCTCCGTCGTTGGTCCACAGCGAGGGCGACAGAGTGTGCAACGGCTGCTTCCCCGGTGCCAGCTGGTTTGGATGCCCCGATTCGAGAGTGAACCCCGAACCTCTGTCGTGCAGAAAGAACCCGGAGTTGCCGGCGCCGATACGCGAACCGAGACCGTGGAAGTTCGATTGGATGAGCGAGACTCCCATTCCTTGTGCGTCTCGAACACATAAGTAGGCGGTACCGCCCGGTGCCGGCGCCGGCACCGGCCACTCGGTTCTGCGGTCCATCGAGATCCGATTGAGGCGTTGCTCAAGACGTGACGGTGCCACCAACTCACCGGCAGGCATCGGGGCGAAGCGTGCGTCGGCCACCAAATCGTCGCGCTCCCAAGCCAGCGCGCGGAACGACTCGATCGCGGCGTGGGTGAAGCTGGGATGCTCTGGGTCGTGTGGCGGGTCGAGTCGCTCGAACAGCCAGGCAGAAGCCAAAGTCAGATACCCCTGTGAGTTCGGCGGGATCGTCCATCCGGTCCAGCCCATGATGTCCAGTGAGATTGGATTGATCCAGCGTGCCTGGATCTTGGCCAGATCGTTTGCGTTGAGAACACCCCTGGTCGCGGCGATGATGTTGTCTCCGACCTCTTCGGTGTAGAAGGCGTCACGGCCTGACCGTGCAATGGAACCAAGCGTCTTGGCTAGACCCGGGCGGGTGACTGACTCGCCCGGTCTTGGCGGACGCTCCTTGGGATACAGGCCCAGTGATGCTGGTTGGGAGCGAAGAACCGCCTCAAATCTGCTGAGCGAACCGGCGAGTTCCGGTGAGGCAGGGAAGCCATTGGTGGCGTGTTCGATGGCACGGGACAACAGTCGTGACAGCGGAAGGGATCCGTGGCGGGCTGCGATTGCCTCCCAGCCATCCACACAACCAGGCACGGTTACTGAAAAGGGGCTTTCGATCGGAACGATGTTGTGGCCGGCCTGACGGACCGCGTCCACGGTTGCTCCGGTTCCGGCTCGACCCGAAGAGTTGAGTGCGTGTGGTGTAGCAATCCCCTGGGTGTGAATCAGGGCGAACAGATCCCCGCCGACACCACATGATTCTGGAGCCACAACCCCCAGGGTGGCGTTGGCCGCGATGGCGGCATCGGCCGCGTTACCGCCATCGGCAAGAACGTCTATTGCTGCCTGCGAGGCTAGGAAATGAGGAGTGACCACAGCCGCCCTTCCCGCAGAGACGAGTTGGGCACCGGTGAGCCGATCCGGCATGCCAGGGGTCACGACGACATTGCGGGAAGGCGCCGATTCAACGCGTCAAGAACTGCCTTCACGGCAGCTTCGTCGTGGTCGCCCGCCGATATCGCCGAGCCCACCACGAGTTCCTCGCCCTGTTTGCCAGCGAAGACGATCACAGCAATGAGTGCAGTACGCATTCCGACGCCGGCTGTCCCGATTGCGTCAAGTGCAAGTGGTGGGGTGTCAGCAAAGATGGACTCGATGGCTTGCAGCGTTGCTTCGCCAACCAGGCGCAGCCGTGCTGATGCCGCATCCGGCCCGGTAGCCGAGCCGACATGCTCTCCGTTCTGCCAAGCCAACGTCACGGTCAGTGTGGTGCGGTTGTTGTCGGCCTGTTCGCGGATCCGCATTAGGGCAGGGCGCTTCAGCGTACGTTGCTTGATGCTGTCAGCGGCCAGCTGCACAACCGAAATCACCCTGCGGTCGATGTTGACTCCATACTTGGCCATCGCCAACGATTGGATGTCGCGCGACACTTGCTTGGGAGATTTCGATGGAGCTGCCAAGACGTGCAGTTCCACGATCCGTCCGCCCTTGCGAACCACTCGCACCGCTTCGACGGCTTCGAGCTGGGCGATAGTCTCTTCGAATTCTTCGTTGTCGAACACGGTCCGCGGCCTTCCTCATGCTCTACGCAGGTTCAGCTGAACCCTAGCGATGTCGGGGGCCAGCGTCTCATCCCGGTAGCAACGTCGTTGCAGACAGGGCTAGTTGCTTGCCGGAAGGCCGCTTGGTGCGTAACGTACAGCAATCGGCAACGGTCGAGCCTTGGGTGGACGATCCACTGGATCGCTGGGGCGGGCGTGTTGAACAGACACACCTGGAGTACACCGGTGGGCGAAACCACATCAACTAGCGACCATCCGAGGGCTACGGATGGCTAGAGCGCGTCTCCATCGAATTTCGATGCTGGTGTTCATTGCTACGGCGTTTGTTGCCGGTATTCTTGCCTGGGTTGTGCGAGATGACCCAACTCCCGTCGCTATTGCATCTTCGCTGATGGTGGCGTCTCTGATGTTGAACGTGCCCGCAATGAGCGGGAACCGGGTCTACCTGGGGATCGGTGCCGCCACGGCCGTGCCGATAGCGGTGGGCGACGCTCAGTTGGCTGCGGCGATTTATGCGATCTCGTTGACCGTGGCGTGGCTGCTGTATCTGGTGTTCCGTCCTGTTGATCTCACCACTCTGAACTCGGAGTACCTGGCGGAAGTTGTGGCTATCGCCGGCTTCGGTGGTGCATTCCACGTTGTGTCGATGCTCCTCGGCGTGCCCAACCTGGACTTTTCCAGGGTCTATCCCAACGAAGGCTATGCCGCCATTGTGTGTGCAGTCCTAGCTGGGGGTGTGTATTACGCCCTCCGGGCTGTGTCCCGTTCGCTCATCGGTCTGGAGCGGGCCGACCTTTCAGTCCGGTTCCTGTGGTTGGCCGGGTTGCAGGACTGGTCGGCAATTACCGTGCTGATCCTGACCGGCACTGTCGTCGGTACCGCATATCATGCGCTTGGGTGGACCGCGATCTTGGTGGCGGCAGTTCCGTATTCGTTTACCCACACGGCCTTGGCTCGCTATCAGGGCACAAAGGTCACCTATGGCCAGACCATCCAAGCTCTGTCGCAAATACCCGAAGTAGCTGGTCTGGCACCGCTCGGTCATTCGGTGCGGACCGGTCACTTGGCCGCCGACATTGGTCGAGAGATGGGCTTGCGGCCCGACCAGGTCGAGGATCTCGAATACGCCGGCTACATGCACGACATTGGACGGATTACGCTGAATGAGCCTGCCATTTTGCGGGCCGGCTTCACCGACCTCGACATTGCCCGGTGGGGTTCTCAGATAATCGCCGAGGCGCCTCATCTCGGCGAGGTGGCAGGGATCGTTCGCGATCAGTGTTTGCCCTACAGGTCACCAGGACAAGAGCGCGATCCAAGTGTGTCGATTACGTCAAAGATCATCAAGATCGTCAGTGCCTACGACCAGGCGGTCCACGACTCGGGGCTGCCACCTATCGATGCTCTCGAGCAACTACACCGTGGCTCGGCGTACGAATTCGACCCCGAGATAACGAGTTCACTCCGAAGGGTTCTCGAGTTCCGTGGTGTGCTTGCCAGCTCCTAAACCGACGGTGCTTGATCCAGCCAGTCGCTAGACCTCGCCGCGCTTGCCGGCAGCCGAGCCGGGCAGTCCCTGGATACGATGGCGGAACAGACGCAATGGCTGATGCAGCTGGTCTTCGATAAATACGCCAAGCCCAACAGCCAGGAGCACGTCACCAAGGGATATGACCGAGCGTGGCATCGGGATTATGTCCGCTAGAAACGGCAGATGTGAATCGGAGTTGAGGATCACGTGTTTGGCATCGAGAGCGATTGTTGCCCAGTCGCCGCCCGCTAACTCAAAGGCCTCAGGAAGGATCGGCATCCCATTGTTGAGCGCGATGACGGTGAAGTTCATCAGTATGCCGATTCCGCTGATCCACATGCCCGGCATGCGTTGATTGAGGGCAACTACGGCGAGGAGCGGCAGGTAGGAAAGGAGAACCAGCCAAACGGCCAGCTCCCGGTTCTCGGTGTTGACGAAGTCGGCCGCCGTCTGCATCCCGAGACCAACAAAAAGAAGCCACCATCCCCGCACATACATCTCGGACAGGTTGGAAAGCTTTCCACCCCGCAGCAACGAAACTGCTATCGAGACCGCGATAACGACGAACAACCACTCCATAGACGCGACGTTAGCTGAGTCCTGGAAGCAACAAGACCAGGGTGTATAGAGGTATGCTCGATTCACGATCGGGAGGTTCGCGAGATGTTGCGCTACGAGTGTGACGGGCCACGAGCGACGCTGACGATTGATGACCCGGAGCGTCGTAATCCCATGTCGCTGGAGACGATGGCCGACCTGACCAGCGGCATAGCCAATGCCACAGCCAACTCAGACGTGCGCGTGATCGTGATCAGCGGTGCGGGTGACAGGGCCTTCTCTGCGGGTGGAGACCTCAGCGGGCGCTTTGTTGATTCACCGTTGGCCGATCATGACGCCAGAGGTGCGCTGGCTGATCTCTTTCGGGCGATGCGGCGCTGTGGGAAACCAATAATCGCTCGAGTCAACGGGCATGCCGTTGCCGGCGGGTTCGGTTTGGCGGCGGCGTGCGACATCGTGATTGCTGTCGAGGATGCCACCTTCGGAACACCAGAGATTCGCGTCGGTCTGTGGCCAATGATGATTACCGCAGTCCTGCAACGTCTCATTCCCAGCCGCGCCGCATTCGAGTTGATGGCAACGGGGCGCAGGATCGACGCAGACGAGGCGCTACGGCTTGGTGTGGTCTCCCGTGTTGTTGCTCGAGCGGATCTGGATCGTGTCGTCGATGACACCATTGCCCAGCTACTCGCCGTCTCTCCAGCAGTATTGGCTCTAGGTAAGGACGCCTTCTACGCGACCGAGGACATGCCGCTCGATGCCGCATTGGATTATCTGCACACCGGCCTCACTGCGGTGGCTATGACAGACGATGCCGCCGCAGGCGTCGCCGCGTTTGCGGAGAAACGTGATCCCGAGTGGACCGGCCGTTAGGAACCGAAGAACTCGGCGAAGTCATCGTCGATTGAGTCGATGGTGACGATCCCGAAGTGGCTATAGACGATCGTGCCGTCGCTGTCGATCAAGAAGCTGCCGGGGAGGCCCAAGAGCGGGTACGCCTCTTCAACGGTTCCATCGTCGATAGCGATGGTGTAGGTCACTCCGATTTCCTCAACAAAGGCCGTGGCGCTCTCCGCGTCGTCCTTCACCGCGACGCCCACAAAGAGCACCTCTGGGTGGCGTTGCGCCGCGGTGTTGATTGCCGGCATTTCGGCGCGACATGGTGGGCACCAGGTCGCCCACAGGTTTAGAAACACCGGCCGGTCGTCCGATGCAACATGAGCAGCAAGGTCGAATACCTCGCCGTCGAGGGTTTGCAGGCTGAACGTTGGAGCCGCTTCGTCAATCGCAGGGACATTCGGGTCCGCAGCAGTTAGGTCGCCGAGATCTGGGAAGGTGGTATCGCTCGAAGAGCCGCCACGAGATCCGATGACGACTGTGACCGCTATCGCCGCCACAAAGACGCCCACCAGGACGAGCCAGGTGGTCAGCTCGGAGGTCCGCCGCGGCTCTTGGTCAGGTTCCATGACGCGAGATTAGCTGTGCAGCCGATCTGTGAATTCGTCAATGGAGTGTATCGAGTGCCTGCGCCAGATCGGCAAGGAGGTCTTCAGTGTCCTCGCAGCCAACCGCAAGCCGGATCAGATTGTCGCTGATACCTGCCTCCTCGCGGTCCTGCGGCTTCATGCCGGCGTGGGTCATTGAAGCCGGGTGCTCGATGAGAGTCTCCACACCACCGAGCGAGACCGCCAGCGTGGCCAACTTGACTGCTTCCATGATGCGCCGCCCTCCCTCGAGGCCACGCTTGACGCCGAAACACAGAATCGCACCGGGTCCTGCCATTTGACGCTCCGCTAGCTCTCGCTGCGGGTAATCCGGCGATCCGGGGTAGCGAACCCACTCGACCAGGGGGTGCTGGCTGAGAAACTCGGCAATAGCAATGGCGCTGGTTTGAGCTTGGCGAACACGGAGCCCAAGCGTGCGCAACCCACGGTGTACGAGCCACGCTTGGTGCGGATCGATGCAGCCACCATGGTGGTTGAGGGCATTACGGAGACGGGCCTGTTGCTCCTTCGATGAGGTGACGATGATGCCGGCGACAACATCAGCGTGGCCGTTAATGAACTTCGTCATGCTGTGCACAACGATGTCGGCACCGAGGTCGAGCGGGCGTTGCAGGAGGGGAGTGGCAAATGTGTTGTCGACCACGAAGAGGAGCCCATGTTCCTGAGCGATTGCCGCACAAGCTGCGATATCGGTCAGCCGAATGGTTGGGTTCTCCGGTGTCTCTATGTAGAGCATTGTCGTTTCTGGCCGGAGCGCGGCCCGGATGTTGTCCGGGTTCGAGGTGTCGACGAATGTGGACTCGACGCCAAAACGGCTGAAGTGCTTCTCGACGACAACACGAGAGGGGCCGTAGACCGAGTCGGTTCCCACCATGTGAGCGCCTGCCTCGAGGTAGGCAAAGAAGACATTTGATATCGCGGCCATGCCGGATGAGGTCGCCAGCGCACCATGGCCGTGTTCCAGCGAGGTAACTGCTTCTTCGAGGGCGGCGACTGTCGGGTTGCCCATTCGGGTGTAGATGTAGCCGTCTTCTGTTCCGGCGAATCGATTGGCGCCCTGATCCACGCTGCTGAAAGCGAAGGTTGAGGTTTGGTAGATCGGCACCGAAACCGCACCGAATAGCGGATCAGGTTCGGTTCCGGCGTGGACCGCTTCGGTGTCGAATCCTTGGTGCTTCATGGTGATCTCCTGGTCCCTTGGTGTTCTCTATCCGGTCTACCTGGGACACAACGGATCATCTAGGGCCGATGGGCATCTTGCGGGCCATGTGATTCATTACTTCCTCGGGACGAAATTTCTCGATACCGTGTCACCCAGGGGCGTCGCCGGTGACGTCTTATGGGTGTAATGACTGACGAAGAGATCTACCGCAAGTACTCCGACGATCTGGTGCGATTCGCTACCGGGTTGGTCGGCCCGTTCGATGCCCAAGATGTGGTGACGGACGCTTGCCTGCGGTCGTTCCGAGCAAAGGACTGGCCACAGGTTGGCAATCCTCGGGCATATCTCTATCGATCGGTCCTCAACCATGCCCGTTCGCACCATCGCAGCACGCTGCGTCGGCGGTTGCGAGAGATGAAATCTGCATCTCCCGCGATCCAATGGCCTCATGAGGTCGATGTCGATGTGTTGGCTGCCGTCGATCGGTTGAGTGTGCAACA
>RCNE010000528.1_pt1 | contig 20638 bp, 15 predicted proteins | sample 2041361 | NCBI WGS metagenome assembly RCNE01 (sample SAMN09708229, study PRJNA481090) | Marine sediment metagenome, whole genome shotgun sequencing project.
CCAGATTATCCAGGCTGACCTCGTTATTGACAATAGTATCAAGATAGCGGGGACGCCATTCATTCGCCAGGCGATCCCAAAGTATTTTCCGCAAGTCATAAGGTGTGTTGACGGAACTGATCCCAATCAGGCTGACGCCACGCAGGATAAGGGGCAGGTTTGTTGCATTCAGTCCAATTCCGCCGGCCATTCCACACACAGCAATATTGCCCCACAGGTCGATAACCCGGCTGATACCCGCCAGCATGTCACCACCAACACTATCTATACACCCTGCCCAACGCACGGCTTCCAGTGGTTTCTGGCCCCAATGCAGATCATGGCGGGAAATACACTGACGGGCCCCTAAATTCTCGAGATAATCAAACTGAGCCACTTTACCGGTGATGGCATGTACTTCATATCCAACACGGGTCAGGATATCGATTGCGAAACTGCCAACCCCGCCGCTTGCACCCGTGATGACAATCGGCCCGGCTTCAGGTGTCTGGCCAAGCGCCTCCATACGATACAGGGATATCGCAGCAGTGAAACCTGCAGTGCCGATACCCATGGCGTCACGGGTAGACAATCCGACAGGCAAGGGAATGACGCTATTGCTGTCGAGACGTAAATACTGGCTGTAGCCGCCATCGCGTTTTTCGGAGAGGTTGCACCCGGTGACCAGTACCTTGTCGCCGGGTGAAAAACGCTCACATTCAGAAGAAACAACTTCTCCGGCAACGTCAATGCCGCCAACAAGCGGATATTTTTGAAGAATTTTGCCCTTGCCGGTCGCGGCCAGGGCATCCTTGTAATTAATGCCGGACCACTCACCGCGAATGACGACATCTCCTGCGCTGAGGTCGTCGATAGAAATGTCCTCAATGCCGGAACGATAGCCTTCGGCATCGTTGTGAATACGAAATGCTTTGAATGTTTCAGGTATTGCAGTCATTGGTTTCTCCGCTTTTTGCTTGGTTAGTTGCCACGGTGTATTGCGCGCTTATCGACGTGCAGAGCAGCTTCGTGGACTGCTTCTGAAAGGGTCGGATGGGCGTGGACGATACGTGCCAGGTCCTCGCTGGCTCCATGGAATTCCATGGTTACAACGCATTCGGCAATCAATTCAGACGCACCCGGGCCGATAATATGCACACCGAGAATTTCGTCAGTGACCTCGTCTGCCAGCATCTTGACCATACCCGCGGCATCACCCATCGCAAGACCACGACCGGTTGCTGCGAATGGGAAAGTCCCGCTACGGTATGCCACGCCTTCGTCTTTTAACTGTTGTTCAGTCTTGCCAACCCAGGCGATTTCGGGGTCGGTGTAAATAACCCATGGAACGGTATCAAAGTGAATATGGGCAGATTTGCCGGCAATTAATTCGGCGACAGCGATACCTTCTTCGGAGGCCTTGTGGGCCAGCATCGGACCACGAACACAGTCGCCCACCGCCCAGACACCGGGTATATTAGTGTGTGAGCGGTCGTCGACATCAATTTGTCCGCGGTCGGTCATCAGTACACCGCTGTCATCGGCCAATAGCCCTTCGGTATACGGCTTACGGCCGACTGCGACCAGTAAACGGTCAAAGCTGATCTCGCTTTCGCCCTTATTATCTTCCAGTTTTACTTTCACCACACCGTCAGAAACGCTGGCTGACTTGACCAGTGTGCCAAGACGGATATCAAGACCCTGTTGCTTGAACAGACGACCTGCCTGTTTGGCTACGTCCTGGTCAGCAGCGGGCAGGAATGATGGTAATGCTTCGAGCAGTGTTACCTGTGAACCAAGACGTTGCCATACCGAACCCAACTCAAGACCGATGACACCAGCGCCGATAACACCGAGTCGTGCGGGAACCTCGGTCAGATCCAGCGCGCCTACATTGTCGATGATGAATTCGTGATCAAATGTCACGTTGGGGATGGCTATGGGTACTGAACCAGCAGCAAGAATGACGTTTTTCGCTTCGAGTAGTATTGTCTCTTCGGATGCATGAGGTGTAAATTCCACCTGCCGGTTGGCCAGTAAGCGTCCTCGACCATGGAACTGTTTAACTTTGTTGGCCTTGAATAACTGGGCAACGCCACCGGTAAGTTTTTTCACCACCCCGTCTTTGCGGGAAATCATGGTGTTGATGTCGATGCTGGCATCGGAGACGCTGATTCCATGTGCTGCATAATCATGTTGCAAATGATGGAAGTGCTTGGAACTGTCAAGAAGGGCTTTGGATGGGATACAACCGACATTCAGACAGGTGCCACCCAATGCCGCCTTTCCATCTTTACCGGTATTCATGTCAATACAGGCGGTGGAGAGGCCAAGTTGCGCTGCCCTGATCGCGGCAACGTAACCACCGGGACCGCCACCTATTACAATTACATCAAATTTTTCAGTCATTTCATAGCGTTCCGAATAAGGATTACAGGTTCAACAGCAGACGCGCCGGGTCTTCCAGGGCGTCTTTAATTGCAACGAGAAACAGGACGGCATCTTTGCCATCGATGATGCGATGGTCGTAACTCAAAGCGATGTACATCATCGGCCGTACCACGACTTCACCCTGATCGACTACCGCGCGTTCCTTGATAGTATGCATACCGAGAATTGCGCTTTGGGGAGGATTCAACAGGGGAGTGGAGAGTAGGGAGCCAAAAGTACCACCGTTGGTGATGGAAAAGGTTCCGCCTTGCAGGTCTTCGAGCGTAATTGAACCATCGCGGGCCCTGCCTGCAAATTCCCTGATACTGAATTCCGCTTGATCCAGGGTCATGAGTTCGGCATTGCGAAGTATTGGCACCATCAACCCACGCTCGGTTGAAACCGCAATACCGATGTCCTGATAACCGTGGTAGACGATTTCGTCACCCTCGAGGGATGCGTTAACAATGGGATATTTACGAAGCGCGGCGCAGACCGCTTTTACAAAAAAGGACATCAGACCCAGTTTTACGCCATGTTCTTTTTCAAATGCCTCTTTGTATTTCTTGCGTAAGTCCATGACAGCTTTCAGATCCACCTCGTTGAAGGATGTCAGAATGGCTGCCGTGTTTTGTGCCTGTTTCATCCGCTGTGCGATAGTCGATCGCAGACGTGTCATCTTGACGCGCTCTTCGGGTCGCGGACCGGAAGTGTCAGCAGTGTTAACGTAGTTGATGACATCACCCTTGGTGATGCGTCCGCCACGTCCGGTTCCGGCAACCTGGGTAATGTCGGCTTTTTCTTCCTCGGCAACCCGTCTGGCTGCAGGGCTTAGTTTTGCCGTATCTGTGGCTGCGGCTGGTACGGTTTCAGCTACCTCTGCGGGTGGCGTGGTTTCAGCCGGTTCGGCCGCTGCCTCGACAACTCCTTCTTCAATGATACCGAGCAGTTCATTACTGGTGACGGTTTCGCCGGTATCACGGAGTATCTTGCCGATGACGCCATCAACGGGGGAGGGTACTTCGAGTACCACTTTGTCTGTTTCAAGATCGACCAGGTTCTCATCCCTGCGGATACTGTCACCGGGCTTCTTATGCCACAAGGCGACCGTTGCATCTGCGACGGATTCTGGTAAAACCGGAACTTTGATTTCTGTACTCATCGTCTTCCTCTTTTGAGGTCTGGGAAGCCATTGAAATGTGACTCCTGACCCCGGGGTATTTAGTTAGTAAATAGCCGTGTGACTCAATTCAACTTAATTCTTTAATATTTCTGACCGGCACCAATCGTGATGGCTTCTTTTACCAGTTCGTTCTGTTCTTCAATATGCACTGAATAGGTACCCACAGCAGGCGACGCCGAACTTGGCCGACCGGCGTAATACAGCGCCTGCCCCTCGTGCATATCGGCACGGAGATTATGCATGGTCTGGTACCATGCGCCCTGGTTTCTTGGCTCTTCCTGGCACCATGCAATTTCAACATCGCCCGGATAGCTATTAAAAATGAAGGATAATTCCTTATGCGGGATTGGGTATAGCTGTTCAACCCGTATCACTGCAATGTCTTTTTGCTTTGACTCTTCAAGCGCTACCATCAAGTCGTAATAGACCTTGCCAGAGCACATGACCACGCGTTTGATCTGCTTCTTGTCAGCTATACGATTGTCATCGATGACCAGTTGAAAACCGCCGCTCGCCAACTCTTCCAGGGTTGATGTAGAGGCCTTGTTTCTGAGCAGGCTCTTGGGTGTCATCACGATCAGGGGTTTGCGTGTTGACATCACTATCTGCCGGCGGATCATGTGGAACATCTGGGCCGGCGTCGTTGGAACACAAACCTGGATATTGTCGTTGGAGCATAGTTGCATAAAACGTTCCAGACGGGCGCTCGAATGCTCCGGGCCCTGACCTTCATAACCGTGCGGTAAAAACAACACCAGACCGCATAAACGGCCCCATTTGGCTTCGCCCGAGCTCAGGAACTGATCAATGACGACCTGCGCACCGTTTACGAAATCTCCAAATTGTGCTTCCCAAATGACCAGGGTTTCAGGTGCGGCAGTTGCATAGCCGTATTCGAAACCGAGTACGGCCTCCTCGGACAGCAGGGAGTCAATGATAGCGACATCAAGCTCAGGGTCGATCTCGGTCAGTGGTGTGTAATGGGAACCGTCAACCTGGTTGTGTAGTACAGCATGCCGGTGGAAGAATGTTCCGCGACCGGTATCCTGCCCTACCAGGCGTAAGCCGGTGCCATTCCTGATCAGGGTGGCATAGGCGGCGGTTTCACAAAAGCCCCAGTCCAGACGAATTTTTCCTCGTGCCATTTTCTGCCGGTCATCGTAAATTTTCTTGACCCGGGGGTGCAGGGTGAAGCCTTCCGGCAACTGCGTCATCTTTTCAGCGAGTTTTTTGATTTCGTCGATATCAACACCGGTTTCAATATCACTTCCGGCATAGTTTCCGTCAAGATCGAAATTCTGCCATTTGGCCGCGTGCTTGTTGGTGCGCGGATGCGACTCCACATCAGCAACCTGTTCACCATCATCCAGCTTGCGGCGGTACTCGTCCATCAGCATTTGCGGGTAATCGGGTTCAATAATGCCGCGTTTGACCAGGTCTTCGGCATACGTCTGCCGGGTGGTTTTCATACCGCGTATGGTCTTGTACATCATCGGCTGTGTCGCGGCGGGTTCATCCGCCTCGTTGTGCCCATGTTTGCGGTAGCAAATCAGATCTATGACCACATCACGGTTAAACTCCTGGCGAAAATCACAGGCAATTTTCATAACATGATGAACCGCTTCCGGATCATCGGCATTCACGTGAAAAATGGGTGCATGAACCATCTTGGCAATTGCCGTGCAATACAGAGTGGAGCGCGTATCCAGCTTGTTGCTGGTGGTGAAGCCGATTTGGTTATTGATAACGATATGCATCGTACCACCAACCGCAAAACCTCGCACCTCGGACATCTGGAACAATTCCATGACCACACCCTGGCCGGAAAAAGCAGCGTCACCATGAACCAATATGGGCATGACCGTATCGAGTGTGGTGTCTTTACGTCGAACCAGACGGGCGCGCGCAGAACCCGCCACCACCGGGTTAATTATTTCCAGGTGTGATGGATTAAAAGCCAGCGCCATGTGCACTTCGCCGCCCGGGGTCTGAATATCGGATGCAAAACCCAGGTGGTATTTGACATCTCCGGGGCGGTCGGGGTCACTTGCAGCGTGTTTACCTTCAAACTCATCAAATAACATGGAAGGGGATTTTCCAAGGATATTGACCAGAACGTTCAAGCGCCCCCGGTGCGCCATGCCCATAACAACTTCTTCAACGTCATGGGCGCCAGCGTACAACATGGTTTCGTGTAATAACGGTATCAGACTGTCACCACCCTCGAGTGAAAATCTTTTCTGACCGACGTAACGCGTATGCAGGTATTTTTCCAGGCCTTCGGCCGCCGTCAGCATTTGCAGAATGCGAAGCCTGTCTTCTTTGTTGACGTTGTAGTAACCCTGCGAACCTTCCAGCTTTTCCCGCATCCAGTCGCGCTTCACAGTATCGACCATGTGCATATACTCGGTGCCGATACTTTTGCAATAAACCCGCTCGCACAACTCGAGGATATCCTTGAGTTTCATACGTGGAGTCGTGACCCCCAATGAACCGGTATCGAACTCGCGCTCAAGATCGGTATTGTTCAGGTCATGAAATGCGAGTTGAAGATCGGCAACCGGTGCGTGATGAGGATTACCCAATGGGTCCAGTTTCGCGACCTCATGGCCACGGATACGGTAGGAGTTTATCAACCTGGAAACGCAGGCCTGTTTATGATCGGCGAATTCGGTAGATGTCGCAGGGTAGCCCCTGTTATTCATGGGCAGATTGCGGAAACGTTCCCCGACTTCAATGTGCCCGGTTTCCGGTGCTTCAGCGGCAGGCATCGATTCAAAATACTTGCGCCATTGTTCCGGAACCTTGTCCGGGTCTTCCAGCCAGGTTTCATACCAGGATTCAATATATGACGCATTGCCGCCATAAAGATGCGAGGTCAGGTATAACTGCTCGAGTTTTGAGCTCACTATTTCTTTGCCCTTTGGATTCTGACAGTTGAAGAAATCAGGTGTTGGAACCAAACAGGAAACAACACCATAAAATGTTCTACATGAACATTATTGTAGCTTAACTTCTCAGTATAACTGACTCGGGTTATCGATGGCAGTTGCATTGTGATGACGAATTCAATTTCCAAATGGTCTGGTTTCACATGGCGCAGAGTCAGTTGTAAATCAGCCTGCCTGGGTCAGAAGGAAATGGCCACCATTGATCAATTTTGTAAGGGTGTCCAGTGAAGCCTGATCCAGACTGTCAGCCCTGATCCGGGGTTGCTCCCACTCACAAAGGGCCTCGGCCAGCCAGACACTGCAGTCATAAGCCTGACCGGCAGCGTAGAGACGGGCGCCCTGGGTTCCCTCGACCCAGCACAGACGTGTCCAGGGGTTCCGGAATAAGCTGATACCGTCAGTGAGACCTTTGAGTAATTTTTCCGGACGAATCAAGGCGGGCGGTGGCATTGGATCGTGTGCCAGTCTGAAACGGCTCAAGAAAGCGGCGAGATAGTTATCAAGGTTTCTGTTTTTATCAATACCGGACAACATCAATTTGCGCAGGTTTTGAAGTGCCTCCGGGTTGATTTCTCCGGCACGGCTTACGGTTTGCAGGTCAGGATCCGTGTACCGCCCGCCTTCGTGGTCTGAGAAAGCCAGCCATTCACCCAATCCCTGCAGAAGATCGGCCCCGGAAGGGGCACGGGAACCGATGGAGCAGGTCATGCCAGGCTCCAGTGCGACGCCGTGATGGGCTACATTGGGCGGAAGGTAGAGCAAATCACCCGGTTCAAGTACCCATTCCTGTTCCGGCTGAAAATGCTTTAAAACATTGAGTGAGCAGTCTTCCAGCAGACCGGGCTCAAAGGAACGGGCAATCTGCCAGCGACGTTTTCCTTCGGCCTGCAACAGGAATACATCATATTGATCGACGTGTGGACCGACCGATCCCCCGGTACCTGCGTAACTGATCATAAGATCATCAAGGCGCCACTGCGGTATAAAACTGAACTGCTGCATCAGGGTCTGTAGTGGTGCGTAGTGCTTCTCCACGTCCTGCACCAGCAAGGTCCAGTTTTCATCGGGTAAGGAGGCAAAGTCCGATTCACTGAACGGGCCGTTTGTGAGTGTCCAGTCCCGGGCATCAAACGTTCCCTTAATCAGTCTTGACTCGGCCATTTCCTCACAGGCAAGACCGGCCAGGTCGTCCCCATCGAGCAAGGGTGTAAACCCGGGAATGGCCTGCCGTATAAGGCAGGGTTGTTTTTGCCAGTATTCTTCAAGAAACTGTTGCGTAGTGAGCGTTCCAAGCGGTGCGGTCATATGTCGTCCCGTTTGAGGGAGTGTGCCATTTCTGCAGCATTACCTGTGTAACCGGCGGGTGTCAGTTCCAATAGTCGTTGCTTGGCGGCGGCGGGTATCTCAAGTGACTGGACAAAATCCGCCAGTATTTCCGCGGTGATTGCCTTGCCGCGTGTCAGGGTCTTGAGTTGCTCGTAAGGGTTTTCCACGCCATACAGACGCATGACGGTCTGGATCGGCTCAGCCAGTACTTCCCAACTGCTATCGAGGTCATCCGCGAGTGTTTTTGTATTGAGTTGGAGTTTAGTAAGACCCTTGAGCAGGGAGGCATAGGCGATCATGCCATGACCTGCCGCAGTACCAATAGTGCGTAAAACGGTGGAGTCAGTCAGATCTCGTTGCCAACGCGAAATCGGCAATTTTTCCGCCAGGTGAATCAACAGGGCATTGGCAACACCGAGGTTGCCCTCGGCATTTTCAAAGTCAATCGGATTGACCTTATGTGGCATGGTGGATGATCCGATTTCACCGGCAATGGTTTTCTGGCTGAAATAGCCGATGGAAATATAGGCCCAGATATCCCGGCACAAATCAATCAGGACAGTATGGTAACGGCTCATCGTGTGAAAACTCTCAGCCATCCAGTCATGCGGTTCAATCTGTGTTGTCCACGGGTTCCAGGACAGCCCCAACGATTCAACAAATTTTTGAGCAAATTTTGGCCAGTCAACTTCAGGGTATGCTGATATGTGTGCATTGAAATTACCGACAGCGCCGTTGATTTTCCCCAGGATCGGTTGCTGTGAGAACTGATCGACCTGTCGTTGAAGACGTACGGCCACATTGGCTATTTCTTTGCCCAGGGTCGTAGGTGAGGCAGTCTGCCCATGTGTGCGTGATAGCATGGCGATATCGGCGTATTCACCGGCCATAGCCTGCAGGACTTGGTCGATCTCCGCATAAGCAGGCAACAAAAGCCGCTCACGTGCGTCCAGCATCATCAGTGCATAGGAAAGGTTGTTGATATCCTCCGAGGTACAGGCGAAGTGCAGGAATTCCGACAGGCTGTTCAATTCTCCCTGTGTGGCAAAACACTCCTTCAGATAGTATTCAACCGCCTTGACATCGTGGTTGGTGGTTGCCTCAATGGCTTTGACACGTTGTGCCGCCTCAAGCCCAAAATCGTTTATGAGCTTATCGAGAAATGCATTCGCCTTATCGCTAAGGTTCGAAACCTGTGGGATATCGGCGTTGGCTGCGAGTGATTGGAACCAGCGGATCTCGACGATTACCCGGTAACGGATCAGACCGTATTCGCTGAAAATTTCGCGCAGGCCGGCAGTGCGTCCTGCATAGCGCCCGTCAACGGATGAAACAGCAGTAAGGGAAGAAAGTTGCATGATTTTTTAGCTCTTTTTGAGGCCGCATAATGATACCACCGACACCTGCATAAATGGCCGCTTCCCGCTGCTTTTTTGGTATGGGGATGAGCTCATCGGGATCATCCAAAGGTGCGGGATGTTTGTGAACGGGTGCAGCTACTGTCAGGCAGGCCTATAAAGAAGGTCGGTCGATCCGTGATGTAGCCGGGGAAACCACGGGGCTTTCCGATGAAGAACTGGAACGTTTGCTGGACCCGCTTGAACTCACCACGGGTGGCATCAAGGGCTGAAGCAGTAGCGATCGGCGGATACGTATACTTGATGCCGGCCGTTGTCCACGGCATTTTAAAACCCTGATCTGAAGATCGCCATCATCTGCCTTCAGCTGCAGTCGTAATGCGGCGGGTGATGAGCCGCTTGCGGCTTTACGGTCATGGAATAAGAAAACGGTTTTTTGAGTACGTTCTGCTGCAAGCTGCAAACGCCGCAGTTCACTGAAAGAAAGGGCATCGGGCCAGGCCACCAAGGCACCGCCGGAGATACCGCGCACGACCTGTTCACAGGCCCACAAGGACTCGCCTCTGTTTTGTGTACGAATCAGCAGTAATTTTTCCAGTGCCAGGCCGCGACCATACAGGGCAGGCGGGTAAGGTATCCACGGGGGATCGATCATGCTTATCCAGTGGTTTTCCCGGCTAAGCCGCGCCAGCACGGGCAACAATAGGCTCAGTTCCCCGCAACCGGCCGTATCATTGACAAGTTCTGTGACTGCACCCTGCGGCCAGCCACTGCCTGGCAGTGCCTCATCGAGGACGGCATGACCGGTACTGAGCGTGGCTATGCGGTGTGAAACCTGTTTGCCGCGCCAGAGCAGTGGGTGAGAGGCCAATGAAGATGCGACTGCTGAAGAGGAAGGGGGTAATGCCACTGCTCAACTTTCCAGGTGGGGACGTATAACACCTACAGCCCGGCCTTCGATGACAAGTTCCTGGCGACGCAGGTCGATCAGGATGGGCTGAAACTCCGGGTTTTCCGGTAACAGACTGACCCGGTGGCCGTTACGTTTAAAACGTTTGACCGTAACCTCGTCATCCAGGCGCGCGACTACAATCTGCCCGTTTTGGGCCTCTGGTGTGCGGTGTACTGCCAGCAGGTCACCATCCAGGATGCCAGCATTGAGCATGCTGTTACCCTCAACCCGCAAAAGATAATGTGGTCGCGATGAGAACAAAAGCGGATCCACCCTGTACTCGTTTTCAATATTTTCCTGTGCCATGATCGGACTGCCTGCCGCGACCCGCCCAACCAGTGGCAGAGGTGTGCGCAAGGTGTTTGACGCAGGCAGGTTGGAGGATGACAGGGGGGTGAGGGTGATGCCACGGGAGCGCCCCGCCTCAATACAGATCACACCTTTACGTTCGAGCGTGCGTAAATGGCTCTCTGCGGCATTGGGTGAACGAAACCCGAAGTGTTCTGAGATGTCATTTCTTGTGGGTGGAAACCCGGCAGAATTGATGTGATCAGATATGAATGTAAGGATTTCTTTTTGACGACTGGTCAGTGGTTTTTCGGTCATATTGGTAACCTTGTTCAGTTACTGTAAATATATACAGTAATATGATTTTATTCAACTGCTGAACAAGGCACAGTCATCTAAGCACAGAACAGGTGCCAACCGAAGGCAATGTCATTCCCGCGGAACTCGCTTAAAAAGGCAACTCCAGCGCGTCGTTGATGAAGTGGTTGAGCCTGGATGCAGAACGGAAGATCCTGATGGATTGGGTGACAAGCGCAGAACTCAATGCCGATTCTGCATCAACCCCGGTCATCAGGTAGAAGCTTTTACGCTTCAGGTCTTCAATGTGTTTTGACTCGGCTTGATAGCCGCGGGGTGGGCGTTTCAACGAATCACCCTGGACGCCACCCATACGCTTTACCGGAGAACTTCGAACCAGCTTTTCCCATGCTGAAGGGTTATCGGCAATAAACTCCCTTATCAGGCCCAGTTGTTTGGAGGGTGGACGCCATATGCCAGCACCGATAGAGATGCCGTCGGTTGCAATGTGCACGTAAAAACCGGGGGCGTGGGCGTCGCGGCCTGCCTGGTGCCGGAAATGGCATGCTGCATGGGTTTTATAGGGGGTTTTATCCTTGGAAAAACGTGTATCCCGATAAATCCGGAACATGGAACCGCCATGTGGTCGCGGATCAGCATTGTAGTAAGGCGAGATAGAATGCAGGCGTGGTCCTATGGCGCTGATGTACTCACCCATGGGTTCAATGACGGATTCGTGGTAGCGGCTCTTGTTGGCATTGAACCAATCGCGATTATTGTTTTTTTTGAGTTCATTGAAGAAGCCGAAGAGGTCTTTTGGGAAACCTTTAAATTTTGTCATGTTTGAATGTATTCCATCGTAATAAACGGTGTTTCCGGAGATTATCAGAAATAGGGGTATCGCCAGTAACGAGGCCCGTAATACGGGTAATGCCAGTAATAGGGCCGGTAACTACCGTAATACATCCTGTTCCTTCGTTTGGGCCACAGGATCATGAACTCGACATCCACTACCGGGAAATGATAGTCGTATTCCCCCACCTTACGTGTATCCATGTGAATAATCTTGCCGGTCAATGTGACTTCACGGCCCTTCTTGAAAACTTCCGGGTCATAAAAACCCGGTTTACAGGCAATGAATCGTCCACCGGCCTGATCGGAGTTTTCCGGTCGCATGGATGTTTGTAGTTGTTTGGAAAGAATCTCAAAACAGGTGTAGTTGTTTTCAGGCCGGGTTTCCAGTATTGCGCCACCCCAGCGAACCGGTGTCTCCAGGTTATCCTCGGTGGAGTTCTTGGGAGTCAGCGAGGCGTAATCACCCTTCAGTTGTTCGGGGATAGTGGTACAGGCGGTCAACAGTAAACCGGTTATAACGGCAAGACTGGCGGTGCAGCTCAGGCGGTTCATTACGATCCTCCGGTTTATCAATGTCAGTGCGCCATTCTGAGTAAATCAGGACGTTGAGCGCGGCTGAAAACGTTTGATCAGGTCTGCCAGTTCTTCCAGGCTGCCCGAGTCCCGTGAATAGCGGCATAAAGTATAGAGTTCAGCAATCCTTAATATAACATCCTCCTTGTATTTTAGTTGACTGCCTGCCTTTGCGGCGAGTTCCATGGCGGCCATGGACGGGCGTGAAACGAATCCGGCTTTATCCAGTTTACGGGTGAATTTCCTCCATAACTGCACAAAAGGATCGGACTTCTTCGATGAACGGAATTTCAGCAATAATGGCGCCAACATGAAAATGATTGCGCCGATGACAAGGATGATGGCGATCATCGCGAAAATCAGCTTTGCCGGGCCAAGCATGTCCCAGCCAAAAATTGAAAACAGACGTGACTGGCGGTCGGAACCAAAGGTCACCACCCAGTTGTTCCAGCCACGCTGAAACAGGTCAAAGGTATTCCGTGCACTTCTCAACCATTGGAAGTCGAGCATATAGCGGCGCTGGTCAAGGGAATTTACCGCGCCTAGTTCAACACGCTCCGGTGCCACAGCGGCGGTGGGGTCAATACGCGTCCAGCCGGAACCCTTGACCCATACTTCCGACCAGGCATGGGCATCCGATTGCCTTACCAGTACATAGGAGCCGATGTTGTTGTAAAAGCCTCCCTGGTAGCCGGTGACGACCCGTGCCGGGATACCGGCCATACGCATCATCACGGTAAAAGCGGATGCGTAGTGCTCACAAAACCCCTCGCGTGTATCGAACAAAAATTCATCCACCGTGTGTTGACTGAGCAGCGGCGGGTTTAAGGTATAACGAAACTGTTGCCGGTTAAAATGTTGTAGGGCCCTCCGGATGATTTCGCTATCACTCTTCGCCTCTGTGCGCCATGTCGCCATCATTTCAGCGGTTCTTGGATTAAAGCCCACGGGTAGTTCAAGTGCCTCCCTGAGCAAGGTTTGTTTGAGCACAGGACTGTCCAGAAAACTGGGGTCAGAGGCCATGACATATTCACGTAAACTGGTGACAGGGCGATATGTTATTAGCTGGTAATCCATGGTCAGTTTTGTTTTCCTCGGCACCAGCGCGGGATAATCCAGTGCAAACAACCACTTCTGTTCTGTTGGCTCCATCTGTACTACGTAACGAAATGGCGCCGTTTTATAATCCGGCCTGGTTTCAGCTCGCAGGTTACGGCTGAGGTAACTGACTTTCCAGCTATTGCCATCAAAATCCGTGAATACCGGACCACGCCAGTACAGGTCGCTGTTTCGCGGAATGTCGCCTTCGAACTGGGCTCGAAACGCCGGTGAGTCATCCATAAAAAGGCTTTGAATGCTGCCCGGTGACATGGAGTCGGATAAGCCGGAGCGGGCATCCAGGGCATCTTCAGGCAGACCCCAGAGAGGGCTACCCCAACGCGGGAAAAGCAAAAAAAACACCATGCCGATCGGCAAGGCCAGTGCCATCAGGCCAGCACCGAAACCCAACTCGGTTATCAGTTTACGATTGGTCTCCGGTGCTTTGCCGAGCATGGCATATGCCTCGGACCTATGCAGGTACATAAGTGCAATCAATGAACTGAGCAGACACGCAATGATATAAAAAATCATTGGGATACCCTGGGAAAAGAGAAACTGGGTACCACATAGGAACAGGCTCAGGCTTGCAACGACACGGGCATCACGGATACGAAAAGTTTCCAGTAATTTTAAAGACAACATCAGAACCAGCATGCTGACGGCCGCGCGTCTTCCCATGAGGCCACCATAGGTACTGACCAGCGCGGCAACTGCGAACGCAGTCGCTGTGACACGCAAAATCATCGGCATGGGTTTCCAGTTGCGAAACTCGGCTAGCAACCGCCATACGATAGGTAATAGGGTGATTGGTACCAGGTGTGACGGCATACTGAGCAGTTGCGGAAGCATGCTGATGAAAAGAGTCGCTATCACCCACAGGATTCCGCGCCGGCCTGCCATTACTGTGGGCGATCGTTTCATAGTAAATACAACGCCAGTGATTCCAGGCACCGTGTGCGGTGGCTTGCGCCTATACCGGCGGGTAAAGTTGTACCGGGAAGTTTCAGGCTATATGAAAGCTGTTTATGGTCTGCGGCGATGACCCATGCGGTCAGAATGGACAGGCGGGTTTCAACATCACCACCCTTTAAAAGATCCCAGTCAAGTTCGCATGCTTCCTCCCGCGGGGTTTCCATTTCCATGCTGTAAAGTTCATCATGGCGGGCACTGGCCCGCCAGGCAACACGTTGAATGGAATCGCCCGCCTGGTATTTGCGCAGCCCATGTACCTCATCACCGTCACCCTTTACAGCACGACCTGACTGGCCATGACCTGTGTTGGGCAGCGGTGGAGCCCTTCTCGCGGGTGCCGGATAAACCAGGCAGCGTGTTTGTGGAAAAATCCATGACCATGCTTTAAAAAAACCCAATGGGAAACGTGTCTCCAGCCGGAAAGATGGCATCTCAAGCCAGCCACGTGTCAGCGTCGGTCGCTTCAGGATAAATGACTCGCATGAATTAAGTTTGAAGTCCCTGCAATCCTGTGCCTGTTTGAATCCAGCCTGGATAGCAAAACGCTGACGTACATTCTGGTTGGAAACAAAAACCTGGAAACGAGCATCCTCACCACAAAAGACAGGCTCGCAATGGATGTTATCAAGTTTCAATCCGGACAGGTTACGATAGGCGATCAGTGTAGTGAGTTGTGCAATGGTAGCGAGCATGAAAACCAGCATCAGGGCCATGTTGTTATTAAAGTTAAGACCACCGAGCGCCATGAAAACCAGCATGACCCCGAAACCCCAACCGAATTTTGTCGGCAGCACAAAGATATGCCGGTATTCCAGCTCAAATGGTGGTGTCATTGGGCCACGTTTGGCGTGAACGCGTTTCTTAACCCAACTCAATACGACGTCTTTGACAGAGTTGCGTGCGGGTGGGGCGACGACCGTTGCCATCGGTTCGGTCAGGGGATTGCAACCTGGCTCAGTAAGTCAGAAATCTGCTCTTTGACCGAAGTTTCCATGCCGTGCGGAACACTCATGCGATGACGCGCAAGACTTGGGAATATGGCCTTGACGTCCTCCGGAATTGCAAAATCCCTGCCTTCCAGAAATGCAAATGCCCTGCTGCAGTGCAGCATTGCGATGCCCGCCCTTGGTGACAGGCCGGTTTCGAACCAGCGACTGTTACGTGTTCCGGCAAGCAAGGCCTGAACGTAATCCAGCAGAGCCTGGCTGACATGTATTTTCTGGCAATCCCGGTTGAGTTGCAATACATCGTCCGGGCTGATTATTGCCTGTGTATCCTGCAGTACCAGAATCCTGTCCCTGGCGATGAGTAACTCACGTTCAACTTCCGGTTCCGGGAAACCCAGTGATATGCTCAAAAGGAAACGATCCAGTTGCGAATCAGGCAGTGCGAAAGTACCACCCAGGTCAAGTGGATTCTGGGTTGCAATCACAAAAAACGGTTTGGGCAAAATATGTGTCTCACCCTCGATGGTAACCTGGCCTTCTGCCATCGCTTCGAGCAGGGCGCTCTGTGATTTGGGTGTGGCGCGGTTGATTTCATCGGCAAGAACCAGTTGCGAAAATATCGGGCCCGGGTGAAATTCAAATTTTTCCTGATCACGACTGTAAATGGAAACACCCAGGATATCTGCCGGTAACAGGTCACTGGTAAATTGAATACGCTGGTAGCGTACGCCAATGACGGCAGCCAGGGCGTGTGCCAGGGTGGTTTTGCCGACTCCGGGCAAATCCTCGATCAAAAGATGGCCGCCAGCCAGTAAACAGCTGAATGCGAGCTTGACCTGTTGCTCCTTGCCCATGACGATCCTGTTAACGGTGCTGACCGCATCCTTCAGGCGATCATGACGATTATCTTCTGGTGGCGGTGTCTGTAAGGAGAATTCAGTCATTATTCAGGGTTCCAGCAGGTCGTTGATTTTTGCAGCACAGATGAAATCATTTTCAGACAAACCACCAATGGCGTGGGTGGTGTAGCGCACCTCACAGTAATTGTATCCGGCTGAAAAATCAGGGTGATGCCCTTGTTGCTCGGACATGTAGGCCATGGCATTGATAAAAGAGATCGTTTCCAAAAAGTCCCTGAACCGGAGTGTTCTGACGATACCGGACTTGTCCTCAGCCAGTTCCCAACCCGGTAATTGATCCAGATGCAGTACTGATTGACGCTCATCCAATGGACAAACGCCACCTTCACAGGGCTTACAGTGTTTATTCTTTAAATTATCCAATCCTGCTCCCTGGACTGATGCGGGCCAAAACTCCCTTCTGTCCTATAGATTGATGTGCCACCCGATCACAGTATACATTTACTGGCATTGAAACTCATTTCATGGAAGTATCCGGACTTCAACCGGGTTTGTCGGGTACGTACATTATCGAAACACAGAGCCAAAGCCAAACTAACATGTCAAACGCATCTTCAAACTGCACAGCACTAATGTTGCCCGGTGGCGGTGCACGTGGCGCCTACCAGGTGGGCGTGCTCAAGGCAATCAGTGAATTGACAACGGATCGGGGGAATCCGTTCCCCGTCATTTGCGGAACCTCAGCGGGTGCGATCAATGCGGCGGTTTTGGCCAGCCATGCACATGAGTTCTCCATCGGAGTTCAACGGTTGGAAGCATTCTGGCGCAGCATGTATTGCGCGCGTGTCTACCGCACCGATGCCTGGACCGTATTCAGATCAGGAATGCGGTTTGCACTCACCGTATTGTCCGGTGGTCTGATCAAGACGGATCCAAGGGCATTCCTGGATAACACACCGTTACGACAGTTTTTGCAAAGTACACTGCACCTGGAAGGTATTCAGACCGCGATTGACCTGGGTGCGTTGAGGGGTGTGGCCGTGACGGCATCCGGTTACACCAGTGCCACTGCAACGAGTTATTTCCAGGCACAGGAAGGTATTGCAGACTGGCAACGCACACGTCGCCGGGGACTGTCAGAAGATCTGAACGTCCAACACCTGCTGGCTTCAGCGGCCCTGCCAATCCTCTTTCCTGCCGAGCGTATCGGTAACGAATATTTTGGCGATGGTGGGATGCGTATGGCTGCCCCGCTAAGCCCTGCCATACACCTTGGTGCAAACAGGATTATGGTGATTGGCACACGAGATGAAAAACCTGATCTACCGCCCGATAGCCCGGCAGATTATCCATCGGCGGGCGAAATTGGCGGTTACCTCATGGACACCATTTTCATGGACAGACTCAATGCCGACCTGGCGCGAATGAAGCGTATCAACAAAACCCTTGAACTGGTGTCCGAAGAAAAACGCCACAAGGCCGGTTTGATCAATATCAATAGCCTGGTGATTAAACCCAGTAAGGATTTACGCTACGTTACCCAGGCTCATGTCGGTGAAATACCACTTAGCGTTCAGATATTATTGCGTACACTGGGCGGATGGGGCAGGGACTGGCGTATGGCCAGCTACCTGTTATTTGAATCAGCCTATTGCGGTGAGTTGATCGATCTTGGTTATACCGATGGTATGGACGCAGAACAGGATATTGTGAGTTTTCTGAAAGATTAATTCTCTATTGCATCACGCCTTTCTGTTCGTTTACCTCCGCTTTCTTCGTCGGCTCGGTTTCGAACGCTGGATCGACGGAACCTTCCACCTGTTCACGTGGGAAATCATCGACGGCGATGACCTTGGCGCTTGCCTGCTGTGCCAGTCGTACCATGGTCGCCTGTTCTTCAGTGATCACACCACTTTCGGTGGCACGTTTAACCAGTCCTTCATAATTTTCAAAGTTAACCGATTGCTTAAGGGCATTCTTGATAGCGCGTTCGGCCGCTTGCGCTTCCAGCACAAGGTGGAAGGCCCTGTTTACACGCCCGGTAGCATCATCACGGTCCGAAATGAAAACACCATCGATCAGACGGTCCCGGCTCTCATTCTCACTGAGCAAAATCCGCGCCACAGCTTTGACGGTTTTATCAGATGGTCCAACATGCGGCAGTCCAAATGGAAATACGATCAGCCGGACAATCCGGCCAAGCACCGGTACCGGGAAATTTTGGATCACACCCAACAGGCTTTGCTGAATGGTAAACAGGCTGTCCTCCATACCCCATGTCAGCAACGGCAAATCACTGGCGGGTCGCCCGGTGTCCTCGAAACGTTTAAGCATAGCGCTACCCATGTACAAGTGGATTAAAGCATCAGCCAGTCTGCCTGACAGCTTTTCCTTGAACTTGAACTTGCCACCGAGCAGTACCAACACCGAGTCGGCCAGGAACGCAAAGGCCGCGCTCATTCGACTGAGTTGGCGGAAATACTTTGCATGAGGACCGGTCACAGGGGCCGGTGTCATCCGGCTACCTGTAAGACCGAGCAGGAGGCTGCGTACCATGTTGCTGATGCTGAATCCGATATGTGTGAAAAGGGCATTATCAAAAATTCGTCTTGCCTGGCTATTGGCGATACCTGAGACAGCGTTCATTTCCTTTAGCAGACAGGGGTGTGCGCGGATGGCACCCTGGCCGAATATGATCATTGAACGGGTCAGGATATTGGCGCCTTCAACGGTAATGGATATTGGCAGGGTCTGGTAGGCGCGGGCGAGGTAATTATTGGGCCCCAGGATAATGCCTTTACCACCATGTACATCCATGGCATCAATAATGCACTGTCGGTTGCCTTCGGTTAGCTCGTATTTGTTAATGGCTGACAGCACACCGGGTTTCTCACCCTGGTCCAGGGCAATCAGTGTCAGCAATCGCGCCGAGTCCATTCGATAAGTTCTGCCGCCTATCCTTGAAAGGGGTTCTTCAACACCCCCGAAATATCCAATAGGCAAATCAAACTGGGTGCGGATTCTGGCGTATGCCCCGGTCAACATCGCGGCCATTTTGCCACCGGCAACGCCAAGTGACGGCAATGAAATAGCGCGGCCGGCCGCGAGGCTTTGCATCAGCATACGCCAACCCTGACCGAGGCGTTGCTGGCCACCAATCACCCAATCCATTGGTATAAAAACGTCTTTACCCTGTGTAGGGCCATTCATGAATACAGCACCAACCGGCATATGACGGTTACCTATCTCGACACCGGCGGTGTCAGTCGGAATCAGTGCGCAACTGATACCAAGGTTTTTTACGTCACCCAGCAAGCCATCAGGATCGTGCGCCTGGAATGCCAGCCCGAGCAGAGTCGCAACCGGGGCAAGGGTGATATAGCGTTTATTCCAGTTAAGCCGTAAACCCAAAACTTCTTCACCGTCAAACACATCTTTGCAAACAATACCCGTATCAGGCATGGCACCTGCATCAGACCCCGCCAACGGCGAGGTCAACGCGAAACAGGGTATTTCCTGGCCGCTGGCCAGACGTGGCAGGTAATAGTTCATCTGCTCTTCAGTGCCATAGTGCAATAGCAATTCGCCTGGACCCAGGGAGTTCGGCACCATCACGGTGACAGCGGCTGTCACGTTACGGCTCGCAAGTTTCATAACCACGGCCGAATTGGCCTGCGCCGAGAATTCCAGACCGCCATAGGCCTTTGGAATGATCATGCTGAAAAAGCCATTGTCACGTATGAACTGCCAGACCGGTTCCGGCAGGTCACGGTATTTTTCACTGATTTCCCAGTCATCGAGCATCAGGCACAGTTCTTCAACCGGTCCGTCTATGAATGCCTGTTCGCGTTCGGTTAAACCGGGTGCGGGTTGCCTTAGCAGACGACGCCAGCGGGGTTTGCCGCTAAATAACTCCGCGTCCCACCAGACAGTGCCGGCTTCCAGCGCCTCGCGTTCGGTGGATGAAAGTTTAGGCATTACCTTTCTAAACAAGCTGAACAAACGGTTACTGATGAACAGCCGGCGCAGGGGTTTGATGGCGAAGCCTGCGAGGCTGACCGTAGCAATGCCCAGCGACCAGCGGAACCACGCCGGGATCTCATAGAAGTGGCGAAGTTCAGTGAATGCGAAGGTGAGCCCTGCGAGGATAGCGATAGAGATCAATAACGGAATACGGTAATAGGCCAATAAAAGCACGGATAATACGAGCAAAACCAAAAAAAGAGCGGTCATTAAATGTCCTCGCTATTTACGTGGCGGTTCAGGTTGTCGACGTAGTTGCCGGATCAAATCATTTTATGGGTGAATATCATAGATTAAAAGGGGGGCAAAATGGTAATAGCATATAAGTTGAAAGCTGATTGCAAGCAAGCCGGTGTCAGCTTAAAATTACCCGTTGATTCCAGTCGAATTATTATAAGCAAAAAAATTCCATTATTTTCATAAATATCATTTACTTGTAGGGAGTTCTTAAGTGTCTGTTGAGCGTACATTATCGATTATCAAACCTGATGCAGTTGCAAAAAACGTGATCGGGGAAATTTATAGCCGTTTTGAAAAGGCCGG
>RCNE010000529.1_pt1 | contig 20626 bp, 19 predicted proteins | sample 2041361 | NCBI WGS metagenome assembly RCNE01 (sample SAMN09708229, study PRJNA481090) | Marine sediment metagenome, whole genome shotgun sequencing project.
GATTTGCATCTGTTATCCGCAAAGTATGCGCATCGGGATACAGCAATTGCAGTCGTTTTTTTACATTTTTAAGACCAATGCCGTTATTGAGTTTATCCGTATTTGTCACGGGTCGAAAAGAATTTTCACATTTAAAATCCAACTGTCCTTTAACGTTTAATTCTACGTGGATATCGATACGTATATCCTCGGATTGACTAGCGGTACTGTGTTTAAAGGCATTTTCTATGAATACGTTTAATATTAGTGGCGCAATGAGATATTCGGAAGCTATGTGTTCCGCTTCAAAAGTTACTTTACCACGGTCCTCTATTTGCAGTTCATTCAGTTGGGTAAAGTTCTTTAAGTGTTCTATCTCTTTACCAAAAGCAACAAAGTCTTCCTTACAATCGTATAACATGTAGCGCAGTACCGAGGAAAGTTCCAAAATAATAGAAGGTGTCTTTGGTGATTGCTCAATAGCATAGGAATACAGGTTGTTTAAATTATTGAACAGAAAGTGCGGATTGATCTGCGATTTTAAAAATTGCAGTTCGCTTTCCTTTACGGATGTTCGTAATTCTTCTACCTCTCGCTGTTTAATGGAGGCGTCCCATGCAAATTTGAATCCTGCCAAAATGGTAATGACAGGCATTACATCTAACAAGCTGTACACAACACCAGGAAACCGCGTACCTCTGGTATCCGGAAAATAAATACGTTCTAGCACCAACTCTTCAACTACAATCAGAGTGGCTACGATTATACCTACAAAAAGGAAGAATAACAAATACCGCTTGGTGTAAAAAAATCGTGGTAGTAGCACGTAATTAATAACTAAGGCGCCCAAGGCATAGTTTAGAAAGGCTACTATTTGAAATTCTTCTATTTGGGGGCGGTGTCTGTCAAATGAAAAGAAAATAAATAGTACACTATGCAGTATTATTTGAAATGTAACTTCCTTGGAAGTGCTATTGAAAAAAGTAAGTTTTCCAGCCATGTTATAAAAGTAGAGTTTTAAGGGAAGGAATGGTAAAACAAAACTGTTATCGACTGTTTTAGTCATGTGAACGTATGATTAGGCGCTATATATCGTACAGATGGTAAGCAAAGTCGTTTACAGAAAAGAAAAAAGATACTTTTTATTTATATGGATCTTTGGCTCCTAAAGTCATATTATTTTCTTGTCATGTATATATACATTCTTTTTATTTACTTGTATTGTCATGGTGACAATCCAAAATATTCCAACGAGCTGCAATACAAAAAGGATTTTGAAGGAAACGAAGATCAATCCTTGCTCTTGAGTGCCACGGGGAACCTCTTTGCCAAAGACCAAGTGTCCGATTTTACCAACACCACTAAAGTAGGCACTGCAGATGATTTGCTACAACGCGCCTGAACCGATTTCGGTCAGGCCGATTATATTTTCAAGGCGGATTAGACCCATCCATGGACGGACAAATGCACCATAGAATTGGAACACAATACCAGATAAACGATGTGGAAAGTGATTTTGGCATCAGCGAGTTTGACGGTACTTCCTTTGTGGAAGATTCCGCGCTGACCAATATTTTTGAATGGACACAAAAAGTATTGGGAATCTACGGAACGGCTTCCTATGAAAGGGACAAATAGGGACTAAAAGTAGACGTATGCTTCGAGGATACTGATGTGGCCACACTTTTGTAGACCACCAATGAACGTAATGACCAGCGATACAATAACTTTTTTCCAAGCGGATTTGCTTCCTACAAAGCAAATGATGATCTGTCCTTTCAGGCAGGCTACTCCAAGCGGATATTCCGACCTAGGTTGTGGGATTTAAATCCGTTTTTCAATATACGGAACAACTTTAATATCCGCACCGGCAACCCTGATTTACAGCCAGAATTTACCGACAGCTTTGAGATTACCAGTATTTATAAACTAGGTAAGGTGTCCATGAACTTTGGTGTTTTTTACCGACATACCACCGAGGTAGTTGAAAGGATAGTGGTATTTGAGAATAATATTAGTGTCTCCAGACCTGAGAATATCGGTATCAACAATACCACGCGCGCAGAGTTCAACGCCAAATATATACCCACGAATTGGTTGTCGTTTACCAATGATTTCAATTTTAACCGTTTTGCCCGCGATGGCGATTTTGAAGGCACTTCTTTTGATTTTACAGGTCAGCAATGGTCCAATCATCTGCTTAGTAAAGTAAAACTCCCTGCAAATATCGATTTGGAATTCATTGGTAATTACGAGTCCGGTTTCCGTACCCTACAGCAAGAAAGTACCGAAGTTATTTTTATGGATTTTGGCGCACGTAAAAAAATACTAAAAGGCAAGGTCATTTTGAACCTGAGTATTCGCGATGTATTCGCTTCGCGTATCCGGGAGAGGCAAACTATACAACCCGACTTCTACCTAAGGAATTTTAGCCAACAAGGTCGTTTTGTGACTTTTGGGGTTAGTTTTGGTTTTGGTAAGGGCGAGGCGATGGAGTTTTCTGGGCAGAAGCGGTTTTAGGGAGGTCTAATTAAGCAGTTTTAAAGTTTCAAAATAATAGAAGTCTAACTTCGAGAAATAGTATTGAAAAAAATCCAGGTCTTGGAATTGATATTATTAGGTTTTTAGAATAAGTTTTAGGGTGAAGCACACGTCAGAAACGAACTTAAGTTTATTACACAAAGTAAGGAGTTTGTAATCAGTTGGCCTCCGATTACCCTCTCCTAACCAATTGCTCCACACTTTCTCGAAAGGTCTCACCTACAGATAGCTCCTTTTCCCCCAGAAAAATACTGTTCTTGCGAACGGCGGTAATGGCATCGATGGCAACGGAATAGGACTTATGGATTCGAATGAATTTCTTTGGAGGAAGTTCGTTTTCAAGCGCTTTAAAACTCATACGTACTACAAGTGGATGCTCGGCACTTTTTAGATGGAACTTTATGTAATCGCCATAACCTTTCATCCATATGATATCATCGAACTTTACTTTTAATTGACTGTAATCCACGTTCACGAAAAAATGGTTGAGTACGGTCTTGTTCGGCAACGGACTTTTGGCAGATTTGAGTTCATGAAGCTCCTTGGCGCGGTTGCACGCCTTTATAAAACGTTCCAAAGGCACAGGTTTTACTAGGTAATCTACCACGTCGAGGTCATAACTTTCCACGGCATATTGTTTGTAGGCGGTAATAAAGATGACGAACGGTTTTTTTTCTAGACTTGCTATAAATTGTAGTCCGGTAAGGCCAGGCATCTGAATGTCTATGAAAACCAGGTCTACGGAGTGTTTCCCCATGGTATCCATAGCCTCAAAGGCGTTGTTGCAAGAAGCAGTTAAATTAAGGAACGGTACTTTACTAATGTTGTCCTTTAGCAATTCCAATGCTAGAGGTTCGTCGTCTATGGCGATGCAGTTCATCATGGTTCAAAATTCAATTTCAAGGTAACGGTAAACCATGTATCGGTCTTATCAATGTTTAGACTATGGTTTTCACTGTATAGGAGCTGTAACCTACGTTTTACATTCGTAAGTCCTATCCCAGATGTCTTGTCCTTAGCTTTGTCCTTATCAATATACCTGTTTTTTACGACAAAGGTCAGTTGATTATCGGCCGCCTCTAAGGAAATATCTATTATGGGGTTTTCGATCATTCCCGTGCCATGTTTAAAGGCGTTCTCCACAAAGGGAATCAAGAGCATAGGTTCAATGGCGTGCCAATCCTCCGTTGGTGTCAGGTCTACATGTAACGTAAGCCGATTTCCAAAACGTAGTTGCTGCAGATCTATATAGCTCTTTACATAGTCTACCTCGCTTTTTAAAAGTGCCTTGTCCTCATCCGTATCGTAAAGCATATATTGCATTATTGAGGAAAGTTTAAGGATGGTGGGTTCCAATTTATCGCTTTTTAGCCGTACCAAGGCTACGATATTGTTAAGGACGTTGAACAAAAAATGCGGACTAATCTGGGAACGTAAAAAGGACAGTTCCGTTTTTAGATTTTCACTTTCTCGGTCCTTTGTTATCCGTTCAATTCTCATACGGTCCGAAACGGTCTTGAACGCAATGCTGATCAAAACAAAAAACAGAAAGGGAAGCCCATTGAATGCAATAGCTCTGCTAAAGAGATACGTATGTTCCGATGCAAATGTGATATAGAGCCACCAGTTTACAACCAATATCCCCGCAAGTACAGTTATATTACAGAGTATAAAGAGTAACACCTTTCTTTGGTAAAGCAACTTTGGAATAAAAATGAAGGTGTTCAAATAGAATATCAACGCCCAAAAGAACATCATAACCGTGTTCAAATGAAGGATTTTACGCATAAATTGTGAGCGTGGTCCACCTTCTTCGGCCTGTAATGAAAAAATATAGGGCAAGGATAAAAGCGCCACCCAAACCAAAAGGTGTATGGCTGATTTTTGATATTTTTTTATAGATTTAAAATTTAGTTGCATCAAGAAAGTGAATTAATGGTTAACAAGATACTGAAAACGTGGCTAAGCGTAGGAAAGAAAACTGTTTGACTTTCGTATTGCAAAACATCCAGCAATAGGGAAGCGGCCTTCTTTTTTCTTTGAAGACCGCTTTCCACTAAGAATAACATTATAACTTAAATTGAACGTTAAGCCTTACTCGACGGAGATATTTTCATAGTAAGTTTCTTCCCCATCATTTACCATAATAGTATAGTCACCTCTAATAGCCTTTTCGAAACTGAATGTTTTACCAACATTTAATTCGCCTTTTGTCGATTCTTTAAAGACCACGTTATTACGGCTATCCATGATTTCAATAGCTACTTTTTCTTGATCCCCGTTGAATAAATTCACCGATACTTTTTTACCAATTTTCCTAAAAATTGGTTTGATAGTATTGTTTTTAATAGTATTCACGGTAACATCTTTGTCATTTACTGTCACTGTATATATTACAGATGACAAAGCATTCTCGATAGTAAAATAATACGTGCCAACGGCAAGACCGTTCAGGTTGAATTTCTTTGCATAATTGGCATCTATGATGTTCTCGGCGTAAATGGTCTGTGCATTTTCGTCGGTCATTCTAATTTTCGATTCGTTTGCTTGTGAACCCATTTCTAATACAATACTTTTTGTGTTATCTGTAGTTGTTAAGCTCGTTGTTGGGTCATTTGCGATTACAGTTGTTGTTGCGAATACTAGTGCAAGTGCTACGGTACTTTTTAAAAACTTTCTCATGATATTTTGATTTAAAGTCTGCTTTATTACAGACGGATTATTACTTATTTACAAGACAAACTTACGCCCCAAAACCAGGTATTTTTCAAGAATGTGATGAACCCGAAAAAGTTTGCGATGAACCCTAAAAAGTTGTCGATTTATAATTTTGAGAGTATGGAAAAGGAGCTGCATTACAGAACTTTCTTCGATTTTATGAGAGAGAAATGGGCCATATTTTTAATGAGTAGAATAAAACTACTTACGGATTTCTGATTGAACCTACCCATTTGGGAGATAGGAATTGATTTTTGCTCTCAAATTACTCAAGGTCTGGTGGGGCTAAATACAATCTCCGCCTGTGGGGGAAGATTTTTGCCCCTAATCCTAAAATGAAACCACGGAATACCTCATATGGCTTCCCTCTTGGGTAGTTAATATGGGTGAGCTTACCTTAGAATTTAAAAAGTTTTTTTCTTTCTTATGCTTCTCGGGTCGCTTCAGCCGTTTTTGCCTTGGATTAATTTGACGCACACTACATTATATAAAGATACTATTGTAAAAAGAAAGACCTTTAGCAGAAGCTAAAGGTCTTTTCCATTCACTAAGAAAACATAGTCTATTCTGACTTGGTTTTTACATATTCAAACTGATTTGATCTTCTGATAAGTGTACATGTATATGTACATGACCCATTCCGTGGTAAGGATTGAATCCTATGGGCAAATATACAGCCGTATCGAAACCTAAATCAATTTCCTCCTCTATTTCAACGATGTCCATTTCATTTAAGTCAAGTTCTTGACCTTTATAGGCATTGAATCCTATGGGCAGGTACGCTGCCGTGTCGAAGCCTAAATCAATTTCTTCCTCTATTTCAACGATGTCCATTTTATTTAAGTCAAGTGCTACGCCTGCATAGGCATTGAATCCTATGGGCAGGTACGCTGCCGTGTCGAAACCTAAATCAATTTCTTCCTCTATTTCAACGATGTCCATTTTATTTAAGTCAAGTTCTTGACCTTTATAGGCATTGAATCCTATGGGCAGATACGCCGCCGTGTCAAAACCTAAATCAATTTCTTCTTCTATTTCAACCATGTCGATTTCATTTAAGTCAAGTGCTAAGCCTGTATAGGCATTGAATCCTTCGGGCAGATAGGCTGCCGTGTCAAAACCTAAATCAATATCCTGATCTGTCTCGATTAAAACAATGTCTTCTATTTGCCATAAGTCATTTTCGTTTTGGGCTAGTAATCTATTTATAAAAGGTTGTTGCAACTCGGCCAAGCTTGTTGAGGATTCATGCCTTTCTTTCGATTTTTCACATTTGTCTTTTCCTACAAAGGATAAAAATGTTAGAGCGAGTATTCCAGTTCCTAATAATACACCTATTTTTTTCATGATATTTTAATTTTATGTCCGTTTGTTTACGGACGGGTTATTGCTTGTCTACAGGACAAATTTAAACTCAAAAACCAGGTATTTTTTGAGAATGCGATGAACTCGAAAATATTTGCCATGAACCTTGAAAAATTATCGATTTGGAATTTGGAAGTATGGTAAAATGCTATAAGTTATGGTACTGAGGGACTGTATTAATAAAAAAAGTAAGCAGGATACCCGACCATGACTTTCAGAATACTTTATGTGTTTTGGTTGTTAAGACTTTTGAGAAATTAACAGAAGAGAACTATCTTGCAGTAGCAGTCTGCTCCTAAGTAAAAGCGATTAAAAATTAAAGTGATTATTGGAGTACTATTATCGAGTAATAATAAAAGAAAAGCACCATATTTTGATATTAAAATTGAACATAAAAGATACCTATTCTAAAGAGTTACCTGCAGACCCAATATTTAAAAATACAAGGAGACAGGTTACAAAGGCTTGTTTTTCATACGTAACACCAAAAAGGCCATCTAACCCCAGTTTGATTCATAAATCGCCAGAAATGATGGATGCCATTGGTTTGGATAAATCTGTAGATGATCAGGGTTTTTTAAAGATTTTTTCGGGAGCCAAACTTTTACCCAATACGAAGTCCTATGCCATGTGTTATGGCGGACACCAGTTTGGAAATTGGGCAGGTCAGTTGGGCGATGGTCGTGCCATAAACTTGGCTGAGGTTGAGCACAAGGGTAAACAGTGGGCATTGCAATTAAAAGGTGCAGGAGAAACTCCTTATTCAAGAACTGCGGACGGTTTGGCGGTTTTGAGGTCTTCCATTCGGGAGTATCTTTGTAGTGAGGCCATGTTTCATTTGGGAGTGCCAACGACTAGAGCCTTGTCTTTAGTATTAAGTGGAGATACCGTATTGCGAGATATGATGTATGATGGCAATCCCGATTATGAAAAGGGAGCTATTGTTTGTCGTGTTGCACCTTCTTTTTTACGCTTTGGAAACTATGAGCTGCTGGCTGCTAGACAGGATGTTGAAACCTTAAAAACGTTAGTAGACTATACAATCAAACATCATTTTTTACATTTGGGAGCCCCTTCAAAAGAGGTATATGTTTCCTTCTTTAAGGAGGTTGCCGTAAAAAGTATGGAAATGGTCATCCATTGGCAACGCGTTGGTTTCGTGCATGGTGTAATGAATACGGATAATATGTCCATTTTAGGGTTGACAATAGACTATGGCCCCTACGGTTGGTTAGAGGATTACAATCCCGGTTGGACACCGAACACCACGGATAGGGCACATAGTCGTTATCGCTATGGAACACAGCCACAAATCGTACTTTGGAATCTATTGAAGTTGGCGAATGCCCTGTATCCACTTACTGAAGAGGCGGAACCCTTGCAAAAGATTCTGGCGGAATATCAAGAGGATGTGGAGCTTGCCTATTTAGAAATGATGAAATCAAAATTAGGTCTGTTTGAAGTGGATAGTAATGACGGATTGCTCATAGAAAAACTAGAAGCGGTATTGCAACGATCTGAGACCGATATGACTATCTTTTTTAGAACGCTGTCTAGGTTCGATAGTGCTAGAGATGGTTTAGAAACGGTGGCCCATGCGTTTTACAAACCAAATGAAGTCCAAGGCGAAATCAAAGAACATTGGATTGCTTGGTTTTTAATGTATGCCGAACGCCTAAAGCTTGAAAACAAAAGCAATGCCGAACGTGCCAAAACTATGAATTGGGTAAATCCTAAATATGTATTACGAAATTATATGGCACAGTTGGCCATAGATGATGCCGATAAGGGAGATTATCAACTGTTGGATGAATTGTTTCAACTGCTCAAAAAGCCCTATGAAGAGCAACCTAAGAATGAAAAATGGTTTGCCAAACGTCCCAATTGGGCAAGAAACAAGGTGGGCTGTTCCATGCTCTCCTGTAGCTCGTAATACTAAGGTAGAATTTTATTTTTTGATTCTTTAACAAACGAAAAGAATAAGAAGTACCCATGAGTAACGAAGTTTTAAACCATATTAAAAACATCCCCAATGGCTATTCTGAGGGAAAATATAACAGCAGAACATACGGAATAACTAAAGCAATTTTCAATAATGGAAATTCGTTTAAAATTTATGGTGAGGAGCTAGGCGGCAAGGATTTCATAAGCCTTAACTATTATATTACAAAAGATAATAACCTATTAAAACCTTGCGAAATGCCAGAACAGAAGGTGGTGGACTTTCTAAAAAATGTAGTCTTAAATTAGTTTATAGGTATCGCGTAAACTCCAGTCTTGTTTACATAAAACGCCAATGACACTACCTATGTAATATAGAATGAAGCACTACAGATTCTCATAATGCTTCTGCACCCTTAGGTATACTCTTAATTTTTGGAAAGTAGGCTAAATTTCAGATTCCTTATACATCGTTATTTGTTAAAAAACACGTACCTTTTATCCTAATATAAGTAAAGCTATATGGCTAAGGAATTCAACTCCAAGTATCCGTCTATGAACGACTTAAGAAATAAGGCCATGCGCCGTATCCCAAAGTTCGCCTTTGAATATTTGGATGGGGGTTGTAATGAGGATGTGAGCCTGTCTAGAAATACAACGGAGATTAGGGAGGTGCAGTTACAGCCAAGATACTTAAGGAACCAAGGTGTTAGCTCTACCAAAACGACCGTGATGGGCATGGAGTTTGATGCGCCTTTTGGTATTGCGCCAGTAGGACTTCAAGGGTTGATGTGGCCCAATTCCCCTGAAATATTGGCGAAATCGGCCTATAAAAATAATATACCCTTTATACTGAGTACGGTGACTACGATGAGCATAGAGCGCGCCAGCGAACTTACCGAAGGCAACGCGTGGTTTCAATTGTATAATCCTGCGGAGGATTCCCTAAGGGACGATATTATCAATAGGGCGGCGGCGGCTGAATGCCCTGTGCTTGTTCTCCTTTGTGATGTGCCCACTTTTGGTTACCGTCCAAGGGATATAAGGAATGGACTGGCCTTACCGCCAAAAATGTCTATTACCAATATTTTACAGATTATGGGTAAGCCCATTTGGGCGTACAATACGCTAAAATTCGGTCAGCCCACATTTGAGACGCTAAAACCATATACTCCCGAAGGATTGAACCTAAAACAGTTGGGTCAATTTATGGACAAGACCTTTTCTGGACGCTTGAATGAGGAACGGATAAAGCCTATACGGGACAAATGGAAGGGGAAATTAGTCCTTAAAGGTGTAGCTTCAGAACAGGATACACAAGATGCTATTCGTTTAGGTTTTGATGGCATCATCGTTTCAAATCACGGTGGCAGACAACTGGATGCGGCGCAGTCCACCATCAATTCACTTTCGGAAATAAGGGCAAAATATAGCGATAAAATAGAAATTATGATGGACAGTGGACTGCGTTCTGGGCCCGATATTGCCCGTGCCATGGCCAGTGGTGCAAAATTCACCTTCATGGGCCGTTCTTTTCTCTATGGATGTGGAGCTTTGGGCGACCAAGGTGGTGACCATACCATAAGTATGTTAAAAACGCAGTTCAAGCAGGTCATGGACCAATTGTGCTGTGAACGAGTTGAAGATTTACCGAAACACTTGATAAAAAAATAATCATAGCATATGTGGCATGTTTAGGGAATCACCTTTAATACCAACGCAATCCAACAATGCTATAAATTTATCTTTGGAAACTAATTATATATGAGCTCAAGTGAAAACAACATTATTTTTAAATCCGTAAATACGTACTTTTTTAAAGCTCTTTTACTCATCCATGAGTGTTGAAAGTAGGAACCTTAAATCGAAGACATAGAAAAGTTAATTTTTATAAAATAAATCTAGTTACATGAAGAAAGTAGTGACCTTCGGAGAGATTATGCTACGTTTATCCCCTCCAGGATTTTTAAGATTTTCCCAGACCAATAGTTTTGATGTTGTTTATGGTGGCGGGGAGTCCAATGTTGCTGTTTCTTTGGCTAATTATGGTGTTCCTGTAGAATTTGTAACCCGTTTACCCAAGAATGATATCGGAGAATGTGCCTTAATGGAAATGCGAAAGCGTAATGTAGGTACTGAACATATTATATACGGCGGAAATCGCTTGGGTATCTACTTTTTAGAAACTGGTGCAGTAAGTCGCGGCAGTAAGGTAGTCTATGACCGTTCACATTCGGCAATTGCCGAAATCGAGGCAGGAATGATTGATTGGACATCGGTTTTTGAAGGCGTGGAATGGTTCCATTGGACAGGGATTACACCAGCAATTTCACAAGGAGCTGCGGATGCCTGTTTAGAAGCGGTTAAAGTAGCTAGTGAAATGGGAGTAACTATCTCTACCGATTTAAACTACCGCGCCAAACTATGGAATTACGGTGGGGACAGGGAAGCGATTATGATCAAATTAACGTCCTATTGCGATATTATTTTGGGCAATGAAGAGGATGCCGAAAAGCATTTTGGTATAAAACCGGATGGGTTGGATATAACCACCCAAGGTGAACACGTAAAGGCAGAAGCCTTTTTATCTGTTTGCCAACAGATGATGACAAAGTTCCCAAAGGCCAGAAAAGTGATTACTACTTTAAGGGGTTCCATATCCGCGTCCCATAATTCTTGGGCAGGTGTGCTTTATGATGGAGAGACGATGTTTCAATCGCCCCAATATCAAATTACCGATATCGTAGACCGCGTTGGTGGTGGCGATTCTTTTATGGGTGGCTTAATATACGGTCTATTAAAATACTCGGAGGATGATCAAAATGCATTGAACTTTGCTGTGGCCGCGTCCTGTTTAAAACACACCATAATGGGCGATGCCAATTTGGTAACGGTAAGTGAAGTAGAAAAATTAATGGATGGCGACGCATCCGGTCGTGTGGCTAGATAAGTCGTGACTTATAAAATATAAAAGAGTATGGCTCAATATTCAAGAATAGAAGTAGCAACTGTGATGAAAGAAACCGGCATGGTGCCGTTGTTCTATCATTCGGATATCGCATTAGGAAAGAAGGTATTAAAAGCTTGTTATGATGGCGGCGCACGTTTGATGGAATTTACCGCACGTGGTGATTTCGCTTTCGAGGTATTTTCAGAACTCAATAAATACGCTATAGCAGAACTACCAGGTATGATTCTCGGCGTAGGTTCCATAACCGATGCAGGAGCGGCAAGTATGTTCATGCAGATGGGAGCTAACTTTATCGTAACTCCATCTTTGAGAGAAGATATAGCTATCGTGTGTAACCGTAGAAAAGTGCTATGGTCTCCCGGCTGTGGTTCCTTGACGGAAATCAACAAAGCGGAGGAACTAGGCTGTGAAATCATTAAATTATTTCCGGGTTCTACCTATGGCCCCGGTTTCGTAAAAGCCATTAGAGGACCACAGCCTTGGACGAACATTATGCCAACAGGAGGTGTGAGTGCGGAAGAATCCAATTTAAAAGGCTGGTTCGATTCAGGCGTTACCTGCGTAGGCATGGGTTCCCAATTAATAAGCAAAGAAGTGTTAGCCAACAAAGATTTTAAAGGTCTAGAAAAGAAGGTTCGGGATACATTGAATCTGATTAAAAAATTACGGAATTAAAATATACGGATGAAGTCATTTATTGCGGAAGATTTCTTGTTACAGGGTGAATTTGCTAAGAAGCTATTCCACGATTATGTAAAGAATTTACCCATTATAGATTACCACAATCATTTGTCTCCATTGGAAATTTCAAGGAATAGGGTATTTGAGAATATCAGTCAGGTTTGGTTGGCTGGTGATCATTATAAATGGAGGGCAATGCGTGCTTTTGGTATTCATGAGGACTATATTACCGGAAAGGCATCTGACAGGGAGAAGTTCCTGAAGTGGGCGGAAACTGTCCCGTATACCGTAAGAAATCCATTATACCATTGGACACATTTGGAGTTGCAACGCTATTTTGGAATCGATGAACTGTTATCGCCTGCCAATGCGGAAGTCATCTATGATAGTACTTCAGAGCAACTGCAGTCTGCCTCGCACCATACGGTCGGACTTTTACAGGGTCAAAAAGTAGATTACTTATGTACTACGGATGATCCAACGGATAATTTGGAACATCACGCCAGTATAAAAAAGCAAGAGATTAGTCCAAAAGTATACCCCACCTTTAGACCTGACAAGGCCTTTGCGGTGGAGGATGCAGCGAGGTATGCCGATTATATTAAAAAATTGGAATCGGTCACCAATAGCACTATCGATAGCTATGATAAGTTATGTTCCGCTTTGGAACAACGCATAAATTTTTTCCATGAGAACGGTGGTCGCTTGGCGGATCACGGTTTGGAGCAGTTATATTATTTTGATACTAACGAATACAACTGCAAGAACATTTTTTCAAAAGTAAAGGAAGGTCAAACAATAACAACCGAGGAAGTAAATTTATTTAAGGCCAAAACACTGTTGTTCCTATCTAGAGAATACCATAAAAGAGGATGGACGCAACAGTTTCATTTGGGAGCGATTAGAAATAATAATAAGCGATTATTGACCAACTTGGGGCCGGACACCGGTTTCGATTCTATAGGCGATTTTTCACAGGCAAGAGCCTTGAGTGGATTTTTAAATGATTTGGATAGTACGGACCAATTAGCAAAAACGGTGCTCTATAACCTAAATCCGGCCCATAATGAAGTGTTCGCCACTATGGCGGGGAACTTTAACGATGGTAGTATAAAAGGGAAGGTGCAATTTGGCTCGGGTTGGTGGTATTTAGATCAAAAGGACGGTATGGAAAAACAGATGAACACGCTTTCCAATATGGGATTGTTAAGTTGTTTTGTGGGTATGCTAACAGATTCACGCAGTTTCCTTTCCTTTCCAAGACATGAATATTTCAGGCGTATTTTATGCAACCTCATAGGGAACGATGTTGCCAACGGAGAATTACCGGCCGACGAAAAATGGTTGGGTAAAATAGTGAGCGATATCTCCTACCATAATGCGAAGGCCTACTTTGAGCTTTAGATTATTATTAAACCGATTGTTTCGCTACTATTTTAAACCTAAAACAATAACAATTTAAAACACTACAACCCAAACTGCCTTGGCAACCAAAGGCTCAATTCAGGAAAATAAGTTACTAAAAACAAGGCGAAAATCATTGCTACAAATAAAGGGAGCAAGGGTTTTACGACCTTTTCTATACTTGTCTTGGCGATTCCCACACCAACAAACAGTACAGACCCCACCGGCGGTGTGCACAGACCGATACACAGATTTAATACCATAATGATTCCGAAATGGACAGGGTCCAAGCCTAATGCAGTAACAACGGGTAGAAAAATAGGCGTAAAAATAAGTACGGCCGGAGTCATATCCATAAAAATCCCAACAAAGAGTAGTAGTAAGTTGATAATCAAAAGAATAATGATTGGATTATCACTCAAAGCCAAAAGTCCCGAACTTATTTCTTGTGGAATATTCTCATAGCTCAAAGCCCAAGACATACTCATGGATGCACCTATCAATAGCATAACAATGGCCGTTGTAGCGGCAGAATCCAAAAGTATCTGTGGCATTTTTGGAAATGAGATTTCACGGTATATCATTCCTAACAAGAAACTGTAGAGCACCGCAATCGCAGAAGCTTCGGTAGCAGTAAAAATACCAGTAACAATACCTCCAATCACTACAACCAGCATGAATAGGCTAGGTACAGCATCAATAAAAGTTTTAAACATTTCTTTAATTGTACTGCGCTTGCCTACTTTATATCCTTTTTTCTTCGCCCAAAACGAGGCAACAATCATCAGGAACAGCCCTGTTAAAATACCAGGTATGTAGCCAGCTAAAAATAAAGCAGCAATAGAAGCGCCGCCACTTGCCAATGAATATACAATAAGTACATTACTGGGTGGAATAATGAGACCGGTGGTTGCTGCTGTGATATTTACTGCGGCTCCAAATTCCCGTGAATAGCCTTCTTTTTCCATTTCAGGCCCTAATATACTCCCCATGGCTGATGCTGCTGCCATAGCAGAACCTGCGATAGCTCCCATGAGCATCGCAGAAATAATATTTATGAGTGCCAGTCCGCCTGGTAAGGAACCGACCAATGTTTTTGCAAAGGCAATAAGCCGGTGGGCGATGCCTCCTTTGTTCATAAGCTCTCCCGAAAGGATAAAGAGCGGAATGGCGAGCAGTGCAAAGCTGTCCAGTCCAGTTCCTATGCGTTGCGAAACCGTTGTCATGGCCGGGATTATGGGAATACTTACCAACAGAGTGAGTAGGGAAGAAATTGCAATACTCCATGCAACTGGAGTACCTATGGCCAAAAGGCAAATAAAACTGATGACCAGAACTAGTATTGGTGCGTATTCCATAGAGTTAGTCTTTTAAAATATCGGAGATTTTGTAATAGATAATGAGCATGCCACTGATAGGAATGACCACATAAACTAAGGATAATGGGACTTGTAAAGCAGGAGAGTTTTGGTCCAGCACATGGGTGATATAAACCAAGCGCAGACCGCCAACGACTAGCGCACCCAAAGAGAAAAGAATAATCAAAAGCCTAACGATGAATAATAGCTTTTTTTGGGTTTGCTTGTTTAATCGTCTTGGGAGTACATCTATGGCCACGTGCATGTTTTGTCCGGAGACATAGGCCGCACCCAAAATCCCTACCCATATCATAAGATAGCGCGCTAGCTCATCCGTAAAGGAACTGGGCGATCCTAATATAAAACGACTGGCGACTTGCCAAAGGACATTTAATACCATGGCAGTCATGATGATGACCAAAAAGTTGGCCAATAGTTTATCAATTTTTACTCTTAGGTTCATGTGCTGTTTTTATGTATTGGTTTATTTAGTAGCTTGAATATCTTTGATCATTTGATAAAATTCTTTATCCTCTTTGTACTTGTCAAATGAATCCTTGATTTTATCAGCGAAAAGAGCCTTGTCTGGATAAATGATTTGCACACCTGCTTTTTTGACTGCTTTCAAAGCTTCGTTCTCGGCTTCTAGCCATAATTTGCGTTGGTAAACGACTGAATTATCTACCGCTTTTTTTAACCAACCTTGTTCTGTTTCCGATAGCTCGTTCCAAAGGTGAGTGCCTGCAAGCAACACATCTGGAAGTACGGTATGTTCATCAAGAGTATAATATTTAGCTACTTCATAATGTCTGGAAAGGTAAAAACTTGGTGGGTTGTTCTCGGCACCGTCTACAACACCTTGTTGCAGCGCGGTGTATAGTTCACCCCAAGAAATAGGTGTTGGAGACCCGCCAAGGCCGCTGACCATATCCATTGCGGTAACACTTTCCATTACCCGAATTTTTTGCCCTATAAGGTCTTCAGGGGTGTTTACGGGTTTGTCTTTTGTATAAAAACTACGGCTACCCGCATCATAATAACCCAAGCCTTTTAGCCAGTATTTTTCTCCTCCGTTCAATAGTTCTTGCCCTAAAGGGCCGTCTAGCACTTGAAAAGAATGTTCTCTGTTCCTGAATAAAAAGGGTAGTCCTAAGACTCTCATCTTAGGTGCAAAATTCTCTAATACACCAACAGAAACTTTAGTCATATCCAAGCTGCCTATTTGTAAAAGCTCCAAACATTGCCGTTCTGTGCCCAGTTGTTGGCTAGGGTAAATTTTAAGATTTAGTTTTCCGTCAGATAGTAAAGTAAGATCTTCTCCCATTTTAACCATCGCTTTGTGAACAGAATGACTCACGTCCAATCCATGTCCTAAGCGAATGGTTTTAGAACCTTCTGCTTCAACACATGAACATAGGATACCAGCGATAAAAACAAGGGTAAAAAGGTTTTTAAAATTCATTGCGCAGGCATTTTAATTAGTTATAGATTTTCTTATTCCAAGTTCCAAACCTCTTAGTTCGGCAAGGCCTCGTAAACGTCCAATACCCGAATATCCAGGATTGGTTTTTTTATGGAGGTCGTCCAACATTTTGTGTCCATGATCAGGTCGCATGGGCATTCTGAAATCTTTACGACCTGCTGTCTTACGATTCTCCTGCTCCATTACCAGAGCTTTCATGACTCCAAACATGTCTACATCGCCTTCTAAATGGTTTGCTTCGTGAAAATTACCATATGCATCGCGTTGCGTGCTGCGTAAATGAATGAAATGTATTCGACTACCTAAATGGGCAACCATGCTAGAAAGATTATTATCTGGTCGTACCCCAAAGGATCCCGTACAAAATGTAAGTCCGTTATTGGGGCTATCAACAGCAGCATAAAGTTCGAGAATATCTTTTTCCGTACTTACTACCCTTGGCAATCCTAAAATGGGATATGGAGGATCATCTGGGTGAATAGACATGAATACTCCGGCTTTCTCTGCTGTAGGAATAATATGGCTCAAAAATTCAAACAAGTGTTTTTTAAGTTCCGTTTTCCCGATATTATGATACGTTGCCAAAATCGCACGAAACTCTTCCAGAGAATAGCCTTCTTCCGCCCCAGGAAGTCCCGCGATGATTGTGTTGGAAAGTTGTTGTCTTTGACCGTTGGTTAGCCTCTCAAAATACCTTTTGGCCGTTTGCTGTTGTTTTTCGGAATAGGTAGTTGAAGCCCCGGGTCTTTTTAGTAAAAATAACTCAAATGCAGCAAATGCAGTCGCTTCAAATCGCAATGCCGTAGAACCATCTTCCAACTTGTATTCTAGGTTGGTTCGTGTCCAGTCCAATACGGGCATAAAATTGTAACAAACAATATCTATTCCGCAGATACCCAAATTGGTCAGGGTCTGTTTGTAGTTTTCAATGTAGTTGAGGTATCCTTCAGCCTGTGTTTTTATCGCTTCGTGAATGGGAATACTTTCTACAACGGACCATGTCAGTCCAGCGTTTTCGATTTTTGTCTTCCGTTTGTTGATTTCGTATACTGGCCAAACTTCTCCATTAGGAATTTGGTGCAACGCTGAAACTACGCCCGTAGCTCCGGCCTGTTTGATATCGGACAGAGATACGGGGTCTTTAGGGCCGTACCAACGCCAAGTTTGTTCCAAAGTCATGCTCATCTAATGTTATGATTTTTTATTTAATTATTTTTTGGCGACTACAAGGACTCTTTTTTCAACACATTGGCCATAAAATTAATAACCGATACGCCAGATGTATTGATGTCATCTGAAATCAGCTAGGCAGCTTCCTTTTTTAAATCTAGTATGGCAATCTTACAGCACCGTTTTGGCAAACGCCATAACCAAGGTTCTACACAATACTTCTCCGGTACTTGTCAAAACAACTAATCTTTTACTCTTCAAATTATTTTAGAGTTAAAGAGTTTAGGTACTTAACACAGCATCATCATTATTTCAAATTTAAATCAGCCAATAGACTGCCCAAACTATAAAGTGGAATAGGTGTAGTCGCATCCATTTCCGAAGCTTTAAAACTAGTAGATACTCTCAGTATCGGTATCCTAAATTCTAGGGTTTTTATTGGTTTCAAATATCCTAGCTTTCAATCCTAAAGATAAAAGTTATGATGAATATACCAAAAGCGCTTCAATGAGCAACCTACTATACATTTTATCCTAATAAAATATAAACATAAGGCGTGGCTTAGTTAAACAGTCCTATACTGTTTTGTAAGGCTTTTATGGTAAGCTAATGTCTGTAGAAGATTATCTTACCATAAAAAGCAACAGGAAATCTACAAGTAAGTAGATGTTTTTATTTCTCTAGATGGTATGTTTATTTTGTTTCTATTCGTAGTGCGGAAAGAATATAGTATTCCTTTGCAATGAACTATAGGAAATCTATCAAAAGTTGGTCATGAACCAACCTATGGTAAACATTCCAGAATTTACCTTAACAAATTAATAATTTAGTCACACATCAAATCAAGTACGCCATGGAGCTCTTATGAATATTTCCAACCTAATACCTTGATGTGATAAAATTAGGATAGCATCAATTTTGGCTCCAATCCTAGCCATTAGAACATTGCTTAATTGATGTGCTATATCAACAGCTATTGCTTTTTAACTCTTACCGGTTTTAACTGAATATAGCCAAGCGCATCTAATAGCTTAATGATTAAATAAGTAATATCAATCTCGTACCATTTAACACCAAAATTTGCTCTACTTGAATGTTTGTGATGATTATTATGATACCCTTCGCCCATCATCAAAAAATCAAAACGAAAGAGGTTTTTACTAGTGTTTTTCATCTTATAATTAACATAACCATAGATATGACCAAACCAGTTAATTATCACGCCATGAATAGGCGCCATTAGTAAGGTTACTGGTAATAATAACCATTGCCAAGAAGCTGTTGTGAAATAAACAAAGAATAAAATGTAAAATATAATCCAAAGTAACCTAGAAAAGCGAGAACTCGCAAACGCGTCAAATTTTGTCCATTGCGGAACATTTTTGGTAAAACGTGAATCAATTTGAACTCGTTGTTTATTAATATCCTGATAAATTGTTTTTGTTTTCCACATCATTGCAAATAGGTTGGCATCGTGAGAAGGAGAATGTGGATCGTCTTTTGTATCTGTGTAGGCGTGGTGCATACGATGCATAATTCCATAACCATAAGCGCTTAAATAACTAGCCCCCTGAAAAACCCAAGTCAAAATAAAGGTAAGACGCTCCATTCCTTTAGACATGGTAAATACCTGATGAGCAGCATAGCGATGCAAAAAGAAAGACTGAAAAAACAAGCCTCCATACCAGAGTACTAAAACGAAAATAACAATAACCATAACTTTTTTTTACAAAGTTAAATCGATGTTATAAGCGAAACAATGAACCTAAATCAATAAAATGAGTCTCATAACCGTTTTCTGATTCTGCTTAAAGCCTGTGCAGTAACACCAATATAGGAACTGATGTATTTTAGCGGAATTACTTTTAAGAGTTCTGGTCTTTCTTTAAATAGCTTTACATAGCGTTGCTCTGCTGTAAGATGCAATAGGTCCTGTTCTCGCTTAGATTTGAGTAAGAAGAGGCGTTCTGCTGTTAATCTGCCAATAAGGTTTCCAATTTGCGTTGTATTATAGACAGCTTGTAAGTCGCTATAAGTAATACTCAAAATACTAATTTCTGTAAGCGCTTGTAATTGATATGCAGAAGGTTTTTGTGTTAAGAAAGAATCATATGCACTAATAAACTGGTTTTTAAAACTAAAACCAAAAGTGATTTCTTTTTCTGGGTCTTCCTTAGGAATATATAAGCGTACAACCCCATATTCAATAAAAGATATTGTATTTTCTATCTCATTCAGCTTCAAAAAGATAGTTTTCTTCGCAATAACACGCTGCCTTAATTTTGAAGTAAAAAAAATCCAATCTCTGTCAGAAATCGTCGCTATTTGATCTAAGTAGTCTTTTATCTGTTGCAAATCAGTTTTTCATAATGATTATGCGGGTAAAGATAATTGCTCTAATTGGATTAGCAGGAAATTAATCCCACTGTGGGATTAATTTCCAAGACTTACCTTAATATAAATTATGAATACATATCTAGTTTACATATACCTAGAATATTGATTGTATTTAGAGATAAAGACCTTTTATGTGTTTCAGTTAAATCGTGTGAATCACTCATTCTTAATTAAAACAAGTAGTATACTTTAGCATTATAATGGTTCTTTTAATACATAGCTGTTTTATGGTTGATTAAACACCTAGTTTAGGAACCTTGAGACTAATATGCTGATTTTTTAAATTCACTTAAGTCTATAAAAAAACCTCCAAACCATTTTATCTGATTGGAGGCTTTAGTGACCTGGCTGGGGCTCGAACCCAGGACCCTCTCCTTAAAAGGGAGATGCTCTACCAACTGAGCTACCAGGTCAAAAACAAATCCGGATATTTCCCTCATTGCGGGTGCAAATATAAGAGGATTCATTTACTATACAAGTGCATTTTAAGAGAATTTTTATTTTTTTTGAAATCGATTAAAATTAGTTCAATTTTACACAAAACAAACACGTGAAAATAGTATTGGTAGGATATATGGGTAGTGGAAAAACTACGATAGGAAAGTTAGTTGCTAAACG
>RCNE010000530.1_pt1 | contig 20597 bp, 23 predicted proteins | sample 2041361 | NCBI WGS metagenome assembly RCNE01 (sample SAMN09708229, study PRJNA481090) | Marine sediment metagenome, whole genome shotgun sequencing project.
TACACCGTCACCCGACTCCTCGACGGAACCATCCACATACAACGCCCCGACGGCACCACCCTCACCTGAGGAACCACCCACCCCTGCGCGTGCTGCAGACACCTACTGACGGCGTGGTGCCGCTACTGCTCGCACACCACGATCTGGTAGTCGGGGTCGGGCACATCGCCCAAGAAGACACCCACCACAACGTCGTCCTTGCTGTCATAACCCCACCACTGAAGTGGTCCTCCTCGCTCGACGCGAACCGCCGTCGGCTCGGCCTCCTTCGCCAGCTCAAACGGGGTGGAGCCGTCGTAGCCGTGCCGACTCTCAACTACAACTCCAGGGGCGCACAGGAGACGATCGAAGTTCTGAGGTGGCACGGTGGTGGGTGGCGGCGGTTCCCCGCTCGCAGCCTGGAAACTGACCTCGTGGCCCGCCCCCGTCCACACCATGGTGTCACCGTCAATCGAGACTTCGAATCCACCCGGGACCGTGAGCAACTCTTGGAGGATCAGCTCGGTGGGGACCATCACTTCCGATCCGTCAGGGATAGCGCACAGCACTGCCTGGCTCGCCAAATCGGAGGCGATGAGCACGTTGGCATCCAATGAGTATTCGCCGCCGCCGCCGTTACAACCGAAACTTCCGCCGATCGTCTCGTCAGTGATCTCGAACCAAGGGATCTCGGCCGTGTTGACACCGACCTCGATCTCTTCACCGTCGAGCTGTTCCGCCCACCAGATTCCCGTGACGTCGACGTCGGAGGACGCCGAGTTGCCACAGCCGGCAGCTGTGAGCAACACGACGACGATGCTGGCGAGCAACTTCTGACGTCCGCTCATAGATCGGAGAAACCTGCCCTCAGCTCACCGACGCGCGCACACGGTCTAAGAAGTCTCCGATGCCCTCCGTGTCGAACTCTGCGGTGAGACCGTCATCGTCATGGCCGAGTGTCAGCGCTGGACAGAAGAACTCTTCATCGCCAAACCAAAAATCAGGGGAGCCGCGGACCCCGCGGCGTTGGCCTTCCTCATAGTCAGCCTGCACACGGGCGTCGACCTCGTTCGACGGCGGTTCCATGCCGAACTGGCTCGCGACCGATGAGAGAACAGCGGGATCACCCACGTTTCTTCCTTCTTCGAACAACACATCGCGAAGTGCGAGATTGACGGCAAGGCCGGTGGCAACATCGACATCGAACGCCGCAGCAGCGAGATTTAGTGCTGGAATGGTGGTCGTGGGCCAGGCGTCTTCACGAAAGTTGCTGAAGTCGTTCGTTCCGAGTTGATCGCGGAGTGCGGCGATCTTGACCGCGACCGCTGCGGCCTCGAGCGGGGCGCCGTTGACCCACTCGAGCGGCCACGCTCGTACGACAATCTCGATGCCGCTGTCGAGATCTGCCAGACCCTTGAGGACCCTTCTGAGCCCAACGTGGGTGAACGGGCAGGTGATGTCGGCAAAAACTTCGAGACGAGTGGCCATCTGCCGATTGTCGCTTGATCTCTGGACGATGTCGAGGGACCGAAGCCCCTGCAAGCGTTGATGTGTGAGGTTATGGGACCTTCGTCCCTTTTTCGTCGAGATCGACCACTGGACGAAACCCAGGGAACGAGGTCCCATAAGGTGACGAGATGGAGCTTCAACTGCCAGTACTAATCCAGGGCGGGATGGGCGTGGCGGTGTCGGGATGGGAACTGGCTCGCGCTGTCGCGCAATCGGGACAGATGGGAGTTGTCTCGGGGACCGCGCTCGACGAAGTGATGGTTCGCCGCCTGCAGCTCGGAGATACCGATGGTCACGTTCGCCGGGCGCTCGCAGCCTTGCCGTTGCCGGGAGCCGAAGAGTGGATTTTGGATCGGTACTTCGTGCCTGGCGGCAAGCAGTCTGATGAGCGCTTCAAGATCACGTCGATGAAACGGGACAACCCATCGCGACGCGTTGAGGACCTGATCGTCGCTGCAAATTTCGTAGAGGTCTACCTTGCGAAAGAAGGTCACGACGGCCCCGTCGGCGTCAATTACCTCGAGAAGCTGCAGGCACCGACGTTGCCATCGCTCTACGGCGCGATGTTGGCGGGCGTCGACTATGTGCTCATGGGTGCGGGAATCCCGAAAGCAATTCCGGCGTTGCTCGATGATCTGGCGGTCGGCCTACCCGTAGAGCTACGACTCGATGTGAAGGGAGCGACGGCTGACGACTCGTTCTATGCCCGGTTCGACCCGGCATCAGTGATGCAGAGTGATGGTCGCCCCCCAGTCGTGAAGCGACCTGCATTTCTGGCCATTATCTCGTCCCATGTGCTGGCGACCATGCTCGCCCGAAAGATCGAGAAGCCGGTCGACGGCTTTATTGTCGAGGCACCGACGGCCGGTGGCCACAACGCCCCACCTCGAGGGAAACTTCAGCTGACCGACGCGGGGGAGCCCATCTACGGAGACCGGGATGTCCCCGACTTTGCGGCCATCGCAGCGCTCGGCCTCCCATTTTGGCTTGCCGGCGGTTATTCGGAGCCTGATCGGGTTCGCGAGGCTTTGGAGTTGGGTGCCACAGGCGTTCAAGTCGGAACCGCGTTCGCCTACTGCGAGGAATCGGGTTTCGATTCCGACGTCAAGAGGCGCATTCTGGAGCTGAGCCAAGAGGGCAAGGCCGAGATTTTCACCGATCCGCTGGCCTCGCCGTCGGGTTTTCCGTTCAAGGTTGTCGAGCTCGAAGAAACACTCTCGGATCCTGCCGTGTACGAGGATCGAGATCGGCGAGCCTGCGACTTGGGATTCCTCCGAACGGCCTACCGATCGGATGAGGGAAAACTTGCCTGGCGGTGTCCGTCCGAACCTGTCGTCGAATTCATCCGCAAAGGCGGCTCGGCCAGCGACACTGTCGGCCGGAAGTGCCTCTGCAACTCCCTCATGGCCAACGTCGGGCTGGGCCAGATCCAGCACGACGGTGTTCCAGAGCCGATGTTGGTCACCTCCGGCGACGAGGTCGCTCACGTCGCACAATTCCTTGCGCCGGGAGCTGACTCATACAGCGCAGCCGACGTCATCGGCTACCTGCTTCCGGACCGCTGAAATTGCGGAGGCTGCCTGTCGAGCCGCGACGTCAGACCTAGCCCATACCCTCGATCATGATCATTTGATGGACGACGACCTCCGCTCCTCCGTTCCGCCTCTGCGGCCTGCCCGCCTCGCTCGATGGCTGTGGCAACTGGCTAAAGACGTGCTCGAGGAGTATCGCAAGGACGGTATTGGCGATGTCGCTGCTTCGATCACATTCTGGACGATCTTGTCTGTGCCGGCAGCGGTGCTTGCACTCGTCAGTGCATTGAGTTCGCTCGAGTCGGTCGTCGGCGAGTCCGTGGCAAAGGACGTCGAGGACGAGATACAACAGTTCATCACCGATACGTTCGCCGACTCTGCAACGCTCAACCAGACGGTCGCGGAGCTGTTCAACTCGTCGAGCACAGGAGTTGCCACTATCGCGACACTCGTTGCGGTGTTCACCTTGTCACGAGCGTTTGCTGGGCTCATTCGGGCACTCGATATTGCCTATGACGTGGAGGATGGACGTCCCTGGTGGTTGGTGCGGCTTGTAGCGATTGGTTTGGGGATCGGAACTGTGTTGGTCGTGGCTACCGGCGCCACGGTGCTTGCAACACTTCCGTCACTGCCGTTCGACAGCGCCGTGCGGCTGCTCACCGCTCCGGCGGTATTGGTCGCTCTGATCATGTGGGCCGCGACGGTGTTCCACATCGGGCCAAACCATCGGACGCCCTGGCGATTTGATCTTCCAGGTGGGGTCGTGACGACGTTCGGTTGGGTGGTGGCGTCGCAAGGTTTCGCGCTGTATGTCCGTGCGTCGGGACAGGGCAATCAAGTGCAGACCGGTGTGGGCGCGATCCTTCTGGCATTGAGTCTGATGTATGTGTTGAGCATCGTCCTGCTCGTCGGGGCTGAGCTGAACGATGTGCTCGCTCGCCGAGCCGGGGTGGTCCGCGAAGCCCAATCGGTGTCGGACCGAGCGCGATCTTTGCGCGACCGGGTGGAGTCCCGGAGGACCGAAGACGGTTCAGCTCGCAAGACCTGACGTCGTGACGAGCTCGCTTGGATGCATGGGGAGCGACAAGTGTTTGACGGCGAGCTGGACGGAGGGCCCGATGATGAACATGAACCAGAGGGTGCCCCAGCCGATTGTTCCACCGAGGATGAGGCCCACGACCATTACTGTTGCCTCGATCGCAAAGCGAGCTTTCCATAGCGTGATTCCACGTTTGTCGAGGGCCGTCATCAATCCGTCTCGAGGTCCAGAACCCATCCGTACGCCGAGATAGAACCCGGATCCGAGAGCAACAACCAACGGTCCAATGAGGGTCAAGAGTGCGCCCAGCCACCGATTCTCCGGTTCGTCGACTAACCAGAGCGTTGCGTCCAGCACCAAACCGATCACGAACACGTTGGCTATCGTGCCCACTCCGATGGGTTCCTTGAGCATCACCATCGCCACGAGGAGCACCGCGCCAACCGCAATCACTGCCGACCCAATCGAGAGCGGTGACCGCTCCGACAAGCCCTGATGAAACACATCCCACCCAGGAAGACCGTTCGCTCCGGCGATCACGAGTCCGAGGCCCATTCCAAAAAGAACCAGCCCTAAGAGAAGGCGGGGGAGTCGCCGTAGTTGGACTGAAACAGGAAGCACCGTGGCACGTTATCGGCGAGGCGCTCTGGCGGTCGCAGTCATGGCATGTCTCCTGCCGCTGCCTGCTGGGAGAAGAACGAGGCCCCTTTTGGTACTTCGGGGAAGTCCATCTCGTATGAAGAACAACGGACGCGGTTGGTCCGCACGCCCCGCACGACCTCACCCTGATACCGGCTCGGGATGTGGTTCACCTGTAGTGGTTTGGAGTCCTCGGCTCGATACTCGCTGATGAACAACGTGCGTTGCCGGTTAGATCTGTTCGGGGCCGAGCCGTGCAACAGGCGCGTATGCATCAGACATGCAGAGCCGGCTGCGCCAAAGACTGGCACTGCTTGGGGCACGTACCTGGACTCGACGTCGTGACTGACGGCGCCGGTATACACGCCGTCGTGCCAATGATCGAACAACTCGGATCGATGTGTTCCCGGGACCACGTTCAGCGGACCGTTCTCCAACGTGACATCGTCGAGGAAGAACAACACCGTGATGAGGTCTTCGTTGGTGTGCGGCTGAAACAGGAAGTCCTGGTGGTACTTCACCTCGGTGGACGAGCCGGGTTGTTTGGCGTTGATCTTCGAGTTGTTGAATTCGACGTTCGGGCCAATGAGTTGACTCACCGCGTCGAGTGCTCGGTTGTCGCGCATGACGTCGAGGTAGGCATTGGACACCTCGTCCGGTGAGGCAACCCGGCGAAGCACGGGGTGCTCAGCGGTGTGATCCGGCGCGACGTCGAATCGCGGCCGATCTGCGAGGGTCTGGCCGTATGGCTCCGCGTACTGGCGACTCGCCTCGACCCAGCCGTCGAAGTCAGCCACCAGCGCCTCGAGCTGTTCTGGTGTGAGCGCATTTTCGATGAATGTGTACCCGTTCGCCCAATACGAATCAATTTCCTCGGGAGACAGCGTTGCAGAAGTCATGTCGTCGATCGTAGGACTACCGTGATAGTTCGACGGTCTTGGAAGACCTATACTAACGAACACATGTTCGCTACAACACAAGATGTCGTCGATCCCCGTCCATCCCAGCTCGCTGAACCCCGGGCTTTCGCGGGCCTTAACCCCCAACAACTGCACGCAGTGAACCACGTTGGCTCGCCATTGTTGATCGTCGCTGGTGCTGGCACTGGGAAGACGAAGACGCTTGTTTCACGGGTTGTGCGGATCCTCGATGATGGAGCCGACCCCAATCGGGTGCTGTTGCTCACGTTCACGCGTCGAGCCGCGGCGGAGATGTTGGGCCGGGTCGCTGCGGCCAGCGACGATCGATCGGCCGCTCAGGTGTGGGGCGGCACCTTTCATTCGACCGCGAACCGGCTCCTACGGAACTTCGGACCATCGGCTGGTCTTCCGGAGGGTTTCACTGTGCTCGATCAGAGCGACAGCTTTGACCTGATGGGCCTCGTTCGTACCGAGGAAGGTTTTGGCGAACGATCGAAACGTTTCCCGCGCAAGGAGGCCATTGCAGGCATCTATAGCCGCATGGTCAACGAGCAGGCGAAGCTTGGCGACGTTCTCGAGACCTCCTATCCGTGGTGTGCCGAACACGGCGACGCCCTGAAGAGCATCTTCAGGGCATACACCGCACGAAAACGCCGCCATCAAGTGCTCGACTACGACGACCTGCTTTTGTTCTGGCGTGGCATAACTGTTGGGCCAACCGGCGACATCCTTCGAAACCTGTTCGATCACATCCTCATCGATGAATTTCAGGACACGAATCCAATCCAGTGCGACATCATCCGCGGCATGTGTCGTACCGGTGATGATGCGCCGACCGATGTCTGCGCGGTTGGTGACGATGCACAAGCGATCTATGGGTTTCGTTCGGCCACCGTGCAGAACATGTGGGACTTCGCCCAGCACTTCCCGGGCGCCAAGACGGTCACGCTCGACCAGAACTATCGCTCGACCAGCCCCATTCTCGATGCGGCCAATGCAGTGCTCAACCAATCAGTGGGTGGACAACAACACTTCGGGAAGGAGCTCTGGTCGGATCGCGCCGACGGGAGCCGGCCCATCCTGGCAACACATCACGACGAGGGTGCACAAAGTCGATCTGTCGCTGATGCCGTCCTCGATGCGCGTGAGCGAGGTATCGATCTTCGCGATCAAGCTGTCCTTGTTCGCGCTGGCCATCACTCTGATCACCTCGAGCTCGAGCTCACGAGGCGCGACATCCCGTTCGTCAAGTACGGCGGGCTCAAGTACCTCGAAGCAGCTCACGTGAAGGACCTGCTTGCGCTGCTTCGCGTCCTCGACAATCCGAGCGACGAACTGGCTTGGCATCGGGTGTTGCGGTCGATCGAAGGCGTCGGGCCATCGACGATTCGGCGGATCTCTGGCGAACTCGACCTTGGCCGCGACGCGCCTGATCCCCATGATGACCCCCTTCGACGTTTCGTAAACGGTCAGGGGAGTTTTCCTTCAGCGGCGACCGAACAGTCCACGGAATTGCGGGCTGCGTTGTCCGATTGTGGTGAAGGAACACTGTCTCCGGCCGAACAGGTGAACCGCTTGACCGCCTTCTGCGAGCTCGTGTTCCGGAACAGCTACGACAACGCTGATGCGCGGCTGGCCGACATCGACCAGCTCGCGGCCACCGCTCGCTCGTACAGCTCGCGGTCGCGGTTTCTCACCGAGCTCACTCTCGACCCGCCCTCGAAAACTGGCGACCGTGCTGGTCCGCCTCATCTCGATGACGACTGGCTCACGATTAGTACCATCCACTCTGCAAAGGGCGGGGAGTGGCGCGCCGTGCACGTCCTCCACGCCGCTGACGGCAACATCCCGTCTGACATGGCCATCGGCGATTCCGACGGGATCGCCGAAGAGCTGCGGCTTTTGTACGTCGCCCTCACCAGAGCGAAGGACGAACTCTTCGTCCACGCACCCCTTCGGTTCCACGTCAATCGATACCGCAACGACGACCGGCACCTGTACGCGCAGTTGAGCCGTTTCATCGAACCGGTGCGTGACCGCTTCGACGAAATCAGCTCAGCCGAGCATGCGTCCGACGATCAGACGATCGAGTTGTCGTCGATCGGTGTCACCGAAGAGGTCGACACCCTGCTCTCCTCGCTCTGGGAGTAAGAGTCTGCAAGAGCGCCGGAACGGCTGCGCTGATTACTCCCAGCGGGCAGCAAGATCATCGGTGCACGTCGGGACCACCCGGTAGTGCGTGCCGTCATTCATGCTGATGGCGGTGGCAGCCGGCTGGTCACTCGTTGGTGTGACGGACACCTGAAGGGTGTCGGGGTCTTGCATCTGTGCTCCGGTCACTACACCGTCGGGTCGTTCGTCAGAGTTGGTGACCTCGACGGATCCGTCCTCGTCGATCTCGCCGAAGACCATCCACACGAAGTTGGTTACCCCGGCCTCGAGGGCACGCACCTCGAGCTCGCCCGTTGGCATTGCATTGTTGGTGTAGGCGCAGTGCAATCCGGCGAGTGGTTGGTCAGGCGCGAAGATCGAGGGTGATACCCCGTACGTGTCGCCGGCTGCTGTCGGCGAATAGATGAGGATCTCGATCTCGCCTTCGATGTCGCCGGTGTCGATGACAAACTCGGCGTCATCGAACTCGATTGCTCCAGACGCCTCGTTGTCGTGGCTCGAGACTTCGACGACACCCTCTAGAGAGGGGTGAGCGCGAAGCTGCACGATTGCGGCATCGAGACCTGCGTCCTGCAGCTCTGCTCGAAGGGCGTCGACGTCATCGAAGTCGGGAAAGACCTCGACTCGGATCGTGCCGTCGGCTCGTTCGGTCAGAGCGTACGCAGGGTTGTCATCGGCAGACGCCAGCACCAGGCCCGTGCCGATGATGAGGCCGAGCACTGGAATCGTGGCGGCGATGCGTCGGCGTGAACGGCGGCGCTGGTGGGTCTCGATTCCCGACACGAGGTCGGTCTTGATGCGGTCGAGCGTGGTATCGGTGATGGTCACTGTGATCGTCTCCTAGTTGTTTGGTGCAAGTTGTTGTTCAAGGTGATGAAGGGCTCGGCTCACTCGGACACGTGCCGTCGCAGGGCTGCAACCGAGGTGGCCCGCCAGTTCTGTGTACGACCAGCCATGGCCAATCCGAAGCGTGACCGCTTCCGCGGAATCGTCGGTGAGTTCGCTCAGCGCCTCACGAAGCGCGGGCAGCCGCCGGCGCATCTCATCGAGATCGTCGACACGGTCGAAGTCTTCTGGCGTCGTCCTGACGTCAACGCCGAGACGATTTCGGTACTTGGTTGAGACCCGCTCCTTGCGGAAGAACTCGTTGAGTTGCCGAGCAGCGATGGTGAAGAGCCACCCCGTGGCAGGATCACCTGTGTTGCGGTAACGACGTCGATTGGCGAATGCTTGAGCGAAGGTCTCGGCGGTGAGTTCGCTGGCGAGTGCGCTGTCGGCCGTTCGTCGCGAGAAGTAGTTCGATACCGCTCGTGCGTGGCGTTCGTAAAAGACGCCAAATGCATCGGCATCTCGCGCCGAGTCCCGTAGCAGTTGAGCGTCAGAGCGTGAGTCCGTGATCGTCATCACCCTCTACATGGACTATCTACCGGAAGTGTTACATGGTCGGGGTTCGCCAGGGCTGACTGTGACGGCTGCTTTCGCTCGGCGCGATAGACATAGGTGGATGACGAAGGACGCGATGTGGGACAACTTCGCTGAGGCGATCGTGCGCATCGACTTGGCCAGTGGCCGTTCGGTGATTTCGCCCGAAGCGCTTGGAGAGGTGGGTCAGTTCCCGTTCGATGCGCCCCTGCACATAATCACGGCCTACAACCCCGCTGGCATCGAAGTCGATGCGGGTTCGAACGAGCAGTTTCATGACGCGCTCGGTGTCGCCGTCGACGCGTACGAGGTGTTTTCCACAGTGGGAAGTGCTCGCGACGGCTCGATGGCCGAACCGGGTTACGCCGTCTTTGGACTGACGCTCGACGAGGCCGTCGAGCTCGGGCGTCGGTTCGGCCAGCGTGCCATCTATCGGTGGACGGCGGACGCGCTCACGATCGTCGGCGTAGGCGAAGCCACCGAGCGACGCCTCGGCTGGTCGCTGTCCGATGACGCTTGAGCTGCACGTCAGGTTGTGCTGACGCTCACCCGACTTTGGCGTGCTCAACTTCCGTCATCTGCGCACTCGCGGTTGGAATGAATCGAGCGAGCACGAGTCCGAGGAGGGCGACGGGAAGCAGCCAGGAGAGGGCAACTCTGATGTCGCCTGCAGCCTCGGCGGTGGCTCCGACCACAGGCTGTGCGGCCGCAATCAGCAATCCAGACGTGCCGAACAGGACGCCTGTCGCGGCACCAGTCTGTGAGGAAGCTGCGAGCTCGCTGGCCTGCGCCATACCAACAGGGAAAAGGCTGAATTGGAAGAACGCGATGCCTGCAATGGCCACCAGCGAAACGGCTCCATCTGTCACGGCGAACACGGCAATGAGGGCTGCAGTCGAGGCCGCAGCCACGGTCACCACAGTGCGACCCCCAAAGCGGTCATAGGCAAGGCCGCCGAGCGGCTGGGAAATAGCACCGCCCATGAGGATCACGGTGAGCAGGATGCCGGCGTCTGTTTCCGCCCAGCCTTCATCGACCAGCATCTTCACGAAGAAGTTCAAGAAACTTCTGCCGACCATTCCCACCACTGCGAAAGTGATTGCGACCAGAACGAGCGGACGGGTCAGTACGCCGCGCATTGTCGCTGACCGCGACGGCTCGGTCTCGGGAAGCTTCAATCGCACAACGACAGCGGTAATCGCCATCGGAAGCGCAATCAGGGTCATGGCAATCCGCCAATCGAGCGCAGCTACGACGAGCACGACCACCGCGGGCGCGAGGAAGTGACCAGCGGAGCCGCCCCAGCCATGGATACCTAACATCCGGCCCCTGCGTTTGGGGAATGCCGTGATGATGAAGGCCGTGGCCTGTGGGTGGTAGGTGGCACTACCGAGGCCAACGAGCGTGCTCACCACGACGATGAACCAGAACGAAGGTGCAGCCGCCATCGCAATGAAGCCCACGGCACCCACGACGAAGCCGAATATCAGCATCCCTCGGCGTTTCCCATTTCGATCGGCGTAGTTGCCCAGAAGGGGTTGAAGGACGCCGGTTAATAGCGTGAACGCGAACGCCAGGATGCCGAGCTCGGTGTAGTCAAGATCGAATTCGTCGGCGACCGCCGGGAGGAATGCCGGCAGAACGGTCGAAGAGAAGTCGTTCACGAGGTGCGCGCCGACGAGCGTGTACAGAATCGTCTTTGGCTGGACGGGCACATAGGGACTTATTGCGGTTGTATCGCTTTCTTGTCCCACGGTCACTCGGACGACGTTAGCCGTCACGTGGTCCGGCGCGACTCACTCGTTGACCAGGTAGCTCTCGAGATCACAGTCGACATCGCCGAGGCGTGCCTCCTGCTCGAAGCTGAGCTCGACATACGCGGCATCGAGGTCCTTAAGTTCGGCCAGGTTCTGGGTGTACTCGCTCGCGTAGTCCCACAGAAACTCGAGACCGTCTTCCTCCCACTGGCACACATGTACCAGTTCGTGTGCCAACAGATCGGAACTGTCGGCCTTGTCGCTCCGAACGAAGATGATTCGACCCGTGGTAATCGCGTCGGTGCCGAGGGCGTCGAATGGCACTTCGACAATGCGCACTTCGTCGTTGCTGCGCGCCTGCCAGTCGAGCGCAAAGAGCGCCCCGACTGCGATTCCGACCACGACGACTAATCCGATCAGAATGCGAGCCACGCTTCAAGCCTAGGTTGAGGTCCCGCAAGGTGTTGAGGGTCGACGAGTCGTCGCTTCGTCGTCACGCTGGAGAAGAGACCCGACCTGGATGGAAGGAGTTGGTTATGACTTTGGAGATCGCGCAGCGATCGCGGATGATCGACACAGTTGCTTCGGTCGCAGTCATTCTTGGCGGCATCGCGTTGGTGATCGGCCACTACTACGGGGGATCGCCCGGCGACCCCGAAGGATGGTTTGAAGCGTTCGGATTTGCGGCGCCCTTTCTTGGTGCAGGCTTTCTGGCGCTAGTGGGAACGCTGTGCGGACGCCCTGCTCTCGTGCTCGCAGCTGGCGTGGCGCTCATCCCGACGAGTCTGTTGTCGATCGTGCTGATCCCGCTGCTGCTCCCGGCCACGTTGTTGATCACTCATGCAGCACAAGATGGCTTTGACCTACAAGACCTCGTAGCGCCCGCGCTACTCGCGTGAGGGCGCGCTATCGATAGTCAGTTCGGGTCGTGCGGAGATACTTCCGCAGAGCAGGTTGGAGTGCGCGACCGGCCTCGTGGACCCACGGAGGCTCGCTCTTGCGGATTGTGATCCACATCAAGGGACCCGCTGGCCAATAGGTGACATCGAGACAGCCTCTGGTCTTCAGGTCCTGCTTGAGGTGCCAGTGCCGATTGCCCGGGTAACGCTTCGTCCCAAGTCTGGTGATGTGCGAGAACTGCATGCCCAAGTCAGCGGCGACGGTCTCAAGGGCCGCGTGCATCTCGTCGAGCGAGTGCTCGCCGGTTACCTCGACAACTTCGAGATTGAAAGAACCCTTGGTGTCTCTGACCCGTGCAGTCATACAACCAACCTGACCGCTTGTCGCAACAAGTGCCAGGGTCATTGGTCAAACTCTCGGATCTCCCGCCGGCTGCTTTCCGAAGTGTCGGCTCCAACTGTGGTCATGGCCTCGAGAGAGACGGCATGATTGGTGCATGGTGTCGGAGGCTGAACTTCTTGATGTGGTGAACGCAGCATTCCGCGTGACGGCGAGAGGGCTGGAGCCGTGGCTCGACCCGAATCCGGATCGATCGCCCGAGGACGAGGCATACTCCCGGCTGACCAACCCCACGAAGTGGAGAATCATCGGGGCCCGTGCTGAATCGTGGTTGGTTGCTCTGGAACAGACTGGTCTTGCGACGGTGCGCCGCGGCGAACCCGTGGACTGGGGTGTGCGACCCGGGCCCGTTGTCACAGGAGCCGATCTTGTGGTGCCTCGAATAACGCAGGCGATCCCGCTCGTGGTGGCTCACAGCCGGCTGGGCGAGGTCGACGATGGTGGAGTCGTGCTTGGGGTAGGCGACCCGGCGATGCCGATCGAGCAGTTCCCTGATTGCGGATGTGATGCGTGTGACAGCGGCTCACAGGACGAACTCGACCATCTCGACGCCCATCTGATTGGAGTCGTTTCGGGCAGGTTTCGGCGGTTCAGCCGCCGTGATCAGATCGTCATGACCTTGGGCGATGGAACATCGAGCGGGTCAGGTCGGCGTCGACCCCCTCGGATCGAAGAGGTCATCGCCAATCCGCGCGGCTGGGACGAACTTGCAGGCGCCAGCTGGGTGTAGACCGGCCTCAAATCGGTCACACTTGCGAGATGGAAACCGTCCAGGTTCGAAGTCGAGATCCTCGAAGCCTTGCCGAGGTGGTCGGGCAGCGGCGTGCCGATGACCTTGCGTTGGTCGCTGGCGCCGAAGCGCTTGAACAGTTGCGTGGGCGCGCTGTCGTCAATATCAACTCCACTGCAGCCGGCGGCGGGGTGGCCGAAATGCTTCACGTGCTGCTCGGATACGTGGGCGGCATCGGGATCGACAACACGTGGCTCGTGATCGCTGGACGGCCGGACTTCTTCGACGTGACCAAGCGGGTTCACAACCATCTCTACGGCGGTTCCGGCGACGGCGGCGCGCTCGGACCGTTCGAGCACGAAATCTACGAGTCGACCCTGGCCCCCGAATGCGACGCGCTCGCGTCCTACGTTCGTGCGGGCGACATCGTCATTTTGCACGACCCTCAGACGGCCGGGCTCGCAGAGCAGGCGAAGAAGCTCGGCTGTCGCGTCGTCTGGCGGTGCCACGTGGGGATCGAGGAGCAGAACCAGCACAGCCGGTTGGGGTGGGATTTCCTCCGCCCGTACCTGGAACCGTTCGTCGATCACTATGTCTTCACCGATCGCCGCTTCCCACCCGACTGGGTGCCCGAGGATCTCTATACGACGATCTGGCCGTCGATCGATCCGTTCTCGCCGAAGAATCAAGACATGGCTCCCGAAACGGTCGAGGCGATTCTGACGCACGTGGGGTTGATCGCCGGACACAGGGGGGACACGACGTTCACCCATTCCGACGGTTCACCCGGCAGGGTGGAACGGATGTGCGACATCGTACGAGTGGGGCCACCCTCGGGGCCCGAGACGTCGATGATCGTGCAGGTCTCTCGCTGGGATGTGATGAAGGACATGATCGGCGTGATGGACGCATTCGCCATGCATGTCGGCGCTGGCCGCGACGCCGAACTTGTGCTCGCTGGGCCCGCCGTGACGGAGGTCTCCGACGATCCCGAAGGGGTCCTCGTCCTCCAGGACTGTTGGAATCACTGGCGAGAGTTGCCCCAAGAAGTCCGCAAACGCGTCCAGTTGGTGTGCCTACCGATGGACGACCTAGAGGAGAACGCTGCGATCGTCAACGCGCTTCAGCGCCACGCCACCATCGTCACCCAGAAGAGCGCTGCCGAGGGCTTCGGCCTGACGGTTGCCGAGGCGCTGCTGAAAGGCACCCCGGTGGTGGCGAGCGCGGTCGGAGGGATCGTCCACCAGGTGGTCGATGGCGAGACGGGACGGTTAATTCATGATTCGACGGACCTCGCAAGCTTCGGTGCCGCGTTGTGTGAGATTCTCGACGATGACGACCTGCGGGAACGCCTTGGCGAGGGGGCCCGCACGCGAGCGTTGGCGAACCACCTAAGCGACACACATCTCATTCGTTGGTTGCAGGTAATCAACAGCGTGCTCGCGGCTGAGTGAGCTGCATAACCTGAAGGACTCGCTATTCGAGAGACAGCGAAGCTGTGCTCCCGACGTGTGAGGCGACACTCGCAGGTTCAGTTCGCGGCTGCGAGGCAGTCGAGAATCTTGGTGGCAACGAGGTCCGGTTGATCCACCGTCGGCCAGTGAGTGGTCCCCTCGAGGATCGTGGCCGCAAGATCGTGGTCGCGGAGCCACTGGATTGAGTCGTCGGGGGTGTTGTCGGGGTTGTACAAGTAGTGGACACGCTTGGCACATCGAGCAAGAAGCTCACCCGCTGATTGCTCGTGTGAGAAGCGGTGGGTGTCGCTGCCCATTTCCCAGATGGAGGTGGGATCTGCGATCGCCGCCTGATCTCGGTACCGACGGACCACCTCGTCATCGGCCGCCCTCTCCGCTAGGCGAGCGAGGAACGCCGCATGGAAGGTGTCCGGCGATTCGTACTGGGCGGCCGAGCCCGAGAAGTACGCATCGGCTGGCGTGAGATTGCCCTCGATGGAGATCACGGTGTCGATCGACGAGCCGGGTGTGTCGGCAGCGAGCGACGCGACGATCGAACCAACCGAGTGTCCAACGATCGTCTGGGCGGAAGTCTGGCTTACGACATCGGCTACCAGGGCGGCCGCTCGATCGAGTGTGAGCGGTTGGTCGAGCGTCGTGGAACTGCCCGTGCCGGGGAGGTCGACGGCGTGCAGAGCGAACCTGCGCCCGAGTTCGGTCGATCCGAGGAGTTCGAACATGCCGCCATGATCAGCGAACCCTGCAACAAGAACGATGGCCTCGCCCATTGGAGCACCGAAACGCTGGACATTCAGAACCATGTTGTCAGCGTAGGCACACAGCAGCCGTCGTCGAAAGCCGCACCGAGCGTCGCAGGACTAGTTGTCTCCGTTGAGGCGTGCGACGAGCTCGGGGGTGAGTGCATCGACGATCTCGATTGCTTCCATGTTCTCGACGACCTGACTCGCTCGGCTTGCACCGGTGATGACACTCGAGACGTTCGGGTTCGCGGCGCACCAGGCGAGCGCGAGCTGAGCGGGGGTGCAGTCGAGTTCGGCTGCGACGTCGACGACCCTTCGGATTGTGGCCAGGGCCTCTTCTTCTTCGAGCTTGCTCTGAAGGTAGCCGTGACCCTCAAGCGTGGCTCGACTGCCCTCTGGGATCCCGTCGAGGTACTTACCGGTTAACAATCCGCCGGCCAGTGGGCTCCAGATCGTCGTGCCGAGCCCGATGTCTTCATAGAGTCGGGCGTACTCGTCTTCGACTTTGGTGCGGTTGAGCATGTTGTATTCGGGTTGTTCCATCACGGGCTTGTGGAGGTGATGGCGCTCGGCGATGTCGTAGGCGGCGCGGATCTCGTCGGCGCTCCACTCGGAAGTTCCCCAGTAGAGGGCCTTCCCGCTGCTGACCATGTCGTGCATTGCGAACACGGTCTCCTCGATTGGGGTGTCCGGGTCGGCGCGGTGGCAGTAGACCAAGTCGACGAAGTCCAGCTGGAAGCGCTCGAGCGAGCGATCGATCGCCTGCATGAGGTACTTGCGGTTCAATGTGAACTTGGTGTTCACGTCGTCGGTGATGCCCCAGAAGAACTTGGTGCTGACCACGTAGGTCTCGCGAGCCCAACCGAACTCCTGGAGCGCCTGGCCCATCAGGGTTTCAGATTCACCGCCGGCATATGCCTCAGCGTTGTCGAAGAAGTTGCAGCCAGCATCCTTGGCTGCTGCCATCGATTCGGTGACGGCGTCCAGGCCCTGCTGGCCGCCAAAGGTCACCCATGAGCCGTACGACAGCGTGCTCACCTTGAGGCCGCTTCGTCCCAGTCTGCGATACGTCATGTTGGTCATGAGCGCACAATATCGCCAGCGACCGGCGGGCGACGCAGCGCGACCACGGTTCTGGATTCTTCTGCAGTTTTCGGGACGGAAGTCCATATTGACCGAACATGGAGAAGCGCATGATGTAGGAGTTGGGAGTTGCGACGGTTCGCCTCCCGAAAGGAGTGTGTGCCATGGCTCACAAGATGATGTGGGCGGTCCTTCTCGTCGGAGTGATGCTGATTGCAGCCCCATTCGCAATCGGTCTTCCCGACAAGGCCGACGGAGGTCAGCAGATGATCGATGCCTTCGGGCCGATCATGGACCCTGACAACGTCGACACGACCGCCGCGTATTACTACGACGTCTTCGTCCCGCTGGGCGATGTCGTCCCGGCGATGACCCAGGAGAACATTGACCTGTTCAACGGGTACCTCGCTGGATTCACGGCGCTCGGCGTCGACGCCGAGAACATGGTGCCGGCACTCGCCGGTGCGATGCAGATGCCTGAAGAGGACGTGCAAGCGTTCATGGGCCAAGAGTTCCCGGCGATGACCGGGATGCTGGTAGGCCTGCCTCAGATGGAGAGCGATTTCTCTGGTCTGCTGGGCCTGATGGACAACAACGTCGGCATCTTCGAACAAGTGCCCGCAGGGCTTGATCACTACGAGCCACTCGTCACGACGATGCAGGCCGAAGTCGACAACTACGACAAGGTCGCCAGCTTGCCCAACTTCGGGCTGTTCACCTGGTTCTTTGTGATCCCGGGGGTGCTGCTGGTCGGAATCGCCGCTGTCGGCCTGGTGCTTGACGGTCGCAAGGAGTCGGAACCAGAAATGGAACTGACCCGGGAACGCGAATCCCAGCTGGTCTAACGCCATATCAACATCCAACATCAACACACCTGAAGACCGGGTCGACGAGCGTTGAGTTCGCCACCCGGTCTTTCGGGAAAGCCGGGACTGTGTGTTCTGGTAGCTTCTACGCTCCTATGGAGCGTTTTTTTCCGATTGGCACCCCTGGCGAACCTTGGACCGATAGTGAGGAGCGAGCGTGGTTCGAATCCCGCTCGATTGAGCGCAGCTACCAAGAGGAAGTCTTGGCGAAGCTCGAGGATCTCGACGACTCATTCGAAGTCTTCCAGTACGGCTCGCTCCCGCTCAACCCAAAACGTTATCCACTCATGGCGGTCAAGATCACAGCCGCCGGAGCCGGTGCGCCGTGGGTCCTGATCACCGGCGGTGTGCACGGCTACGAAATCAGCGGTGTCCAGGGCGCGATTTCGTTCTTGGAGACGACGGCTTCGTCGTATCGCGACCGCGTGAACCTGCTTGTCGCACCATGTGTGAGTCCTTGGGGTTACGAGGTGATCAATCGATGGAATCCCAACTGCGTCGATCCCAATCGTTCGTTTTTCGCCGACAGCCCGTCGGAAGAATCGGCTGCCGTGATGAAGTTGATCGACGACCTCGGGGTCGACTTCCTTATGCATATGGACCTTCACGAGACGACCGACAGCGACGAAGGTGAGTTCCGACCCGCACTCGCCGCCCGTGACGGCCAGCCATTCGAACCAGGACTGATCCCTGACGGGTTCTACACGGTTGGCGACAGCGACAACCCTCAACCCGACTTCCAAGCCGCGATCATCGCCGGCGTCGAACGAGTCACACATATCGCGCCGCCGGACGACGCTGGTCAGATCATCGGGTCAGACCCGACCCAACCCGGAGTGATCAACTTCCCGGTCAAGGAGATCGGTTTGTGCGCCGGCGTCACCGATGCCCGTTATACGACCACGACCGAGGTCTACCCCGACAGCTCGAAGGCGACGCCAGAGATCTGCAACGAAGCGCAGGTTGCAGCCGTTCGTGCTGGTCTCGATTTCGCCTTGAGCAAGGCGTAGGTACGACGCTTATCGGGTGAGCAGAAGGTCGGCGATGCCTTCCATCGCCGTCTGCATGTCGGCGACGTCGACGTTGTCCGGCGTATCGAATCGAAAGACTCGTCCGCTGTCTCCGCGCACGATCGCGCTGCCGTCGAACACGAAGCCCCGGTCGTCGTCGAGCAGGAGGCCGTTGGCGGTTGCAAGATCATCGGCCTGGAACTTAGGAAGCAGGACTTCCATGGCCTCATCGGCCTTCGACCCAGACCACGCCTGGAAGCTTCCAATAGCGTCATCGGCGAAGATGACGTTGCACACCTGGCCCGACCCGCTGAATTCAACCGGCGTGCCGAGGAATGGCTCGACCTCATCGGAGGTCAAGACTTGATCACAGCCGCCCTCCGCATCCGTGCTGTCGCCGCTCTCGGCTGGGTCTTCAGCGGCAGGTTCTTCAGGGGCTGGCGCGGCGGTGGTGGTGTCGGAAGTGACCTCGGTCGAGGGTGGGTCAGATGCGGTCGACGTATCGTCGCCATCAGACCCGCAGGCAGTCAGGACGAGCGCTGCGACGAAAGCGATGGGCAACAGAGACAAACGAGTGAACATGATCTGACCGTACCTATTTCGAAGTCACCGAGATGACAACGAGGAGTCACCTGACCAGAGAGCCTGATCGGCACAGGTGCTGGCTCAGACAGGATCAGTCCCGTTCGCCCCGTAGCTCAGCGATGCGCTCCTCGAGGAACGCAGACGCGGTGCGGCCGTTGCTGAGGACGACGTCGTCAGCGGGGTGCAAGAACATTGGGAGCGACATGCGCGGGACGCGGCCGGCGGCGCCCGTTGGATTTACTACCCGGTGCGTGGTTGCGGGGTAGTGGCCTTCGGTTGCGATATCGAGCATCTCGCCGCCGTTGATTGCGAGCGAACCGGGGTCGCACGGGACTTGGAACCAGTTGCCATCGGCGCCCAATAACTCGAGCCCGGGTTGATCGCTGGCTGGTAACACGGTGAGGAGGTTGATGTCTTCGTGCGCGGCAGCTCGAACCGCTCCATCAGGGATGTCGGCTGGGAGAGGCGGGTACCGGAGAACTCGGAGCAGCGATCGGGTGCTGCCGGTCATCATTTGGGACAGCGGCATAGAGAGCCGTTCTGCGATCTCCAGGGGAGTGCCGGCCTCGACCCAATCCAGGAGGGTGAGGGCGAGATCGATCGCGATCTGTCGGTACTCCAGCGCGGCGTTGCTGACCTCTTTGGGAAACACAGACCACTCATAGACGTGGAAAAATTCCTTGAGGTCCCGTGCGGTTTGCCCCTTCGCTGTTTCGCTTCGACTGGCTGGAAACCATCCGACCTGGCCGCCTTCGTCGACGTCGTATGCGTCGACGGCTGGAGAATCGAAGAGTGCGGCCCACTCGCTATAGATCGTTTCGACGAGTGACCATGGCAGTGGGTGGTTAACAAGGACTGCAAACCCGGTCTCACGGAGGCTTCGGGTGAAGAGCTCGGGGGCGTCTGGGGCTTGGAAATCTACGACATCAACCTGCATGAGATTGATGGTATTCGAGTTCTCGGGTCCGTGTTGTCGGTTGCGAAACTGAGGGGCTGCATCCCATGGCCCGCACTAGCTTGTTCGCAGTGGTGGATTCTCATGATCGGTTGATGTCATTTGCGCTCGATGCGGCGGTGGCGGCGCGTGCGCGAGGCGATCACCCGTTTGGTGCGCTACTCAGCGTTGACGGCGAGGTCGTGGAGACGGCCCGTAATCGGGTGGTGACCGATGGTGACGTGACTGCGCATGCAGAGCTGACATTGGTCCGAAAGCTTGAAGTGTCAGGGCGACTGGGCCTGCTGGGGCAGGGGACTGTCTACGCGTCATGTGAACCCTGCCCGATGTGTGTTGGCGCGATGTTTTGGGCTGGTGCTCGCCATGTCGCCTTTGCTCTGTCACACGAAAGGCTCAACAGACTCTCGGTGCCCGAGGGAGAATCGACGTTTGGTTTCCTGATCGGGGCAGAACAGTTAGGCAGCCAGGCGAGCCCACCTATGCAGTTCGTCGGTCCTGAACGTGAAGACGAGGCAGCGGAACCCCACGTCGGGTTCTGGCACTAGCCGGCTGGCACGGCGAACGCTGCTTCGAAGAAACTCGCGATGTCCCGGAATGTCACGACTCCGACCGATCGGCCGGTCTCATTCGTCAGGACAAGGTATCGGTGCCGCTTGGCCGCCATCTCGTGCAAGCCATCGGCGACCGAGGTCGAGGGCGATGCTGAGGCGAACGCAGTGGCCATGTACGCCTCGACCGGCTCATCATGGAGATCTCTGACACGGCAGGCGACCTTACGGAACACATCATGTTGTGTGAACTCACCTATGACGATGCCGCGATCGTCGACGATCGAGATGAGGCCACGATCTCGCTGGATCATCAGTTCACATACGTCGAACAAGC
>RCNE010000535.1_pt1 | contig 20534 bp, 3 predicted proteins | sample 2041361 | NCBI WGS metagenome assembly RCNE01 (sample SAMN09708229, study PRJNA481090) | Marine sediment metagenome, whole genome shotgun sequencing project.
TGGGATCGTCGTCTTCCACTGGATCGCCAACCGGATTGCCGCCCTCATCCACCGGCGTTCCGCTGGATGTAGCAGTGTTTTCGTATTGCCCGGCAACGGCTGTACCTGTGGCTTCACAGGTTTCGCTGGCACCCGGATCGAGGCTCGGTATCGGGTTGCCGCTTGGGCAGGTCACCGTCACCGACGCGTCACTATCGCTCACTTCAATATCTACCAGAGTGGTATTGCCTGTGTTGGTCACCACGTAGGTCCAGGTCACCGTACCGCCCACCGCCACCGCTGGCCCGGTGGGATCATCGGCATCTTCGCCATTGGTGGCCTTCTCGATTTCGAGGCTGGCCTGATAGACACCGATATAATGGCTGGGGTCTTCATCGGAGAGCGGATCGCCCACCGGATTACCATCATCGTCCACCGGCTGACCGGTGACGCTACCGATATTTGCATACTGCCCCAACTCGGCCACACCGGCCACTGTACAGGTAAAACTCAACCCCGGTTGCAGATCTGGGATGGCCCCCTCTTCACAAGTGACCGCACCCAGAACATCGTCATTAAGGGTAATACCCGTTAAGGTGGCGTTGCCCGTGTTGGTAATCTCATAGGTCCAGGTCACCGGATCGCCCACCTGGATCTCGGGTCCGGTAGGCTCGTCGGCGTCTTCACCATTGGTGGCCTTCTCCAGATCGATGCCCGGCTCACGGCTGTTGTAGTAGTGGCTGGGATCGTCGTCGGTCACTGTCACCGGCTCACCCGCCTCGTCAAGGAAGGGGTCTCCGTTCTCATCCACGGCCGTTCCGGTAACATCGGCATTGTTTTCATAGGAACCGGCTTCGGCCAGTCCTTGTACGCTGCAGTAGAAACTCTCATCCGGCAACAGGTCGGGAATCGCTCCCTCCTGGCAAGTGATCGTTCCCAGCTGGTCATCTTCGAGCACAATATCCGTCAGGGTGGTGTTGCCGGTATTCAAAATGACGTAGGTCCAGAGTACATGAGTGCCTTCCTCAACATAGGGCCCGTCAGGATCATCGGCATTCCAGCCGTTGGTATGTTTCTCCAGAGCAATTCCCGGATCCAAGGCAAAGTAGTGACTGAAATCCTCATCTTCTACCGGATCACCTACCGGCTCGCCGTTAGGATCTACCGGCTGACCATTAGCAGTAGCCAGGTTCTCGTACTGATCCGGTAGTGCTATTCCTAACACCGGATCGCAGACAAAGCTCTCGCCCGGTGCCAGTGTCGGCACCACGCAGCCGATATCGCCCAGAATCGAATCGGTCACCATCACATCGATCAGAATGGTGTCACCGGTATTGGTCACAATATAGCTCCAGGTGACCGGATCGCCCACCAGCACCGCAGGGCCGGTCAAGTCATCGGCATCCTCTTCGGGTGTTGGATTGGCCGGATCGGCAGCATTGGTGGCCTTCTCTACGTCAATAGAGGGTGTGAAGCCAAAGTAATGGCTGGGATCTTCGTCTGTGACGTCGTCCACGGGATCGCCGTTTTCATCCACGATGGGTTGGCCCTCATCGTCCACCGGTGTGCCCGTGGCCATGGCGTTGTTTTCATATTGACCCTCGATGGCCGTAGCCGTGGCCTCACAGACCATGGATTCGTTGACCGCCAGACTCGTCTGGGGACAAGTAATGGTCACGCCCTGATCGTCGGTCACCACCACTGGATCCAAATCCACATTACCCGCGTTGAACACGGTGTAGGACCAGCTCACCGGAGCGCCCGGCACGAGAAAGGGCCCAGGAGCCTCATCGGCGTCTTCGCCCTCGGTGTACTTCTCCAGCTCGATGGCTGGCGAGGCGCCAAAGTAATGGCTGGGATCCTCATCTTCCACCGGATCGCCGAAGGGCGTGCCGCTGTCGTCCACCGGCTGACCGCTGGCGGTCACATTGTTCTCATATTGACCGCTGATGGCCGCACCTGTGGCCGTACAGGTCACAATAGCATCGGGTGCCAGAGTTGGAATCGGGTTGCCACCCGGACAGGTTACCGTCACGCCCTGGTCGTCTGTAATACTGACATTCGCTAGGGTGACATTGCCCGTGTTTTCAACCACGTATTCCCAGGTAACCAACCCGCCCTCTAAAATATAGGGTCCGGGTGCGTCGTCGGCGTCCTCGGTGCGGGTGAATTTCTCCACATCGACAGACGGCTCGGCGCCGAAGTAATGGCTGGGATCTTCATAGGTCACATCGGGCAAGGGAGCACCCTGCTCGTCGGTCAGCGGGGTACCGTTCTCATCCACCGGTGTACCCGTCACATCACCCACATTGGCGTATTGGCCGATAAAGGCGTTGTTGAAGTTCCTGACCGTACAGTAGAAGTACTCATCCGGTAAAATTATCGGGATGGGTCCTTCGCTACAGCTGCCGCTGATATCACCTAGAATATCGTCGTTAAGGACAATGTTGCCCAGAGGCGTATTGCCGGTATTGTGGATCACATACGTCCAGGTGACCAGACCACCCACCGGAATATAGGGGCCGGTAGGCGTATCAGCATCTTCACCGCGGGTAAGCTTCTGCAGTTCGATGGCCGCATCCACTGTGCCCAGGTAGTGACTGGGATCATCATCAGTTACAGGCGGCAGAGGTTCGCCGGTTTCGTCAAGGGCCGTGTCGCCGTTCTCATCCACCGGTGTACCGGTAACAGCGCCCAGGTTAGTGTACTGCCCGGCGGCGGCAATGCCCTCCTCACCGGTGCATACCATCGATTCACCCACCGCCAACGTATCCTGCGGACAGGTGACCACCACGCCCTGATCGTCGGTTACGATAACATTGATCAGGTCGGTGTTGCCGGTATTGGTGACCACATACTCCCACACCACCGGCTCACCGGCGGGGATGGAGTCGCCCGGGGGAACATCTGCATCAATTCCGTTGGTGCTCTTTTCAATATCCACCGACGGTTCGTAGAAGCCAAAGTAATGGCTGGGATCATCATCGATAACATCGGGCAAGGGATTGCCCTCCGCATCGGTCAGCACGGTGCCGTCTTCGTCCGAAGGCGTGCCGCTCACATCGGCCGAGTTTGCGTACTGGCCGTATTCGGCTGCGCCTACGAAGGTGCAGATGAAGTACTCATCGGGCAGCAACACAGGGATGGCACCCTCTTCGCAAGTAATAAAGCCAATCTGGTCATCCTGCAAAACGATGTTGGTCAAAGCCACATCGCCGGCGTTGTGGATGATATAGGTCCAGATCACCTCGTCGCCCACCAGAATGTTGGGTCCGGTGGGATCGTCAGCGTCCTCGCCGTCGGTCAGTTTTTCCAGCTCGATGGCCGGCATCACGCCGATGTAGTGACTGGGATCATCATCAAAGACCATGTTACCCGGTTGGCCGCTGTCGTTCACAGGGATCGCACTGACCACCGCCTGGTTGCTGTACTGGCCCAGAAGGGCAACACCCACATAGGTGCAGGTAAAACTCTCTCCCGGTTCCAGGTCGGGAATAGCACCCTCAACACAGGTCAGCGGGTCGATATCACTATCGATTAACTCGATCTCGGTGAGGGTCTGGCTACCGTTGTTGAAGATGATGTATTCCCAGGTAACCGGGTCGCCTTCAACGATGCTGGGCCCGGTGACCTCATCGGCATCCTCGCCGTTGGTCGATTTTTCCAAGCCGATGCTGGGTTCCTCAGGGTTGTTAAAGTAGTGGCTGGGATCCTCATCAGATACTGGATCGCCGAAAGGCGCACCACTGCCGTCTACCGGCTGACCGGTGGCCGTGGCGATGTTTTCGTAAGGATCGCCGGCCGTGTCGATGGCCGCAGCGGTAGCCGTGCAGGTCATGGATGCACCCACGGCTAGGGTGGTTGCCGGGCAGGCGATGGCCCCGATCATATCGTCGCTGACGGTGACATCTGTCAACGTCGTTGTACCCGTATTGGTGATCACATAAGTCCAAGTGACCAGGTCGCCGGGAGCGATGAAGGGACCAAAGGTATTGTCCGCATCGTCGCCATTGGTGGCCTTTTCCACATCGATGCCAGTATCGGCCCCGAAGTAATGGCTGGGATCCTCATCGCTCACATCAGGCACCGGGTTGCCGGCACCGTCGGTCACAGGATCACCGTTTTCGTCTACCGGCGTACCGGTGGCTGTGGCGTTGTTTTCGTATTGCCCGGCAGCAGCTGTACCCGGTGCCGTGCAAGTCTGACTCTCTGCAGGCGCCAACGAGGCGATGGTACAGATAAGACCCAGTATATCGTCGCGGACCTCGATATCGCTTAGCCCGACATTGCCGGTGTTGGTCACCACGTAGGTCCAGGTAACCGGATCACCGGTGGCCACAAAGGGCCCGGTGACCGTATCGGCATCTTCACCATTGGTCGCCTTCTCCACATCGATGCCCGGCTCTGCCCCAAAATAGTGACTGGGATCTTCATCATCGACATCGGGCAGTCGGTCGCCGTTAACGTCGGTTGCCGGATCACCGTTTTCGTCCACAGGCGAGCCTGCGGCCGTGGCGATGTTGGCATACTGGCCGACAATAGCCGTACCAGTGGCCGTGCAGGTCATGGATTCACCCACGGCCAGGGCGGTTTGCGGGCAGGTGACGGGTCCGATTTGATCGTCAGTGACGGTAACCGGATCCAGGTTTGCGTTGCCGGTGTTGGTGACCACGTAGGTCCACTCGACCGTGCCGCCCTCACCGATGGCCGGTCCGGGCGCCGTGTCGGCGTCCTCGCCGTTGGTCGCCTTTTCCACCTCAATGGCCGGGTTGTAGACGCCAAAGTAGTGACTGGGATCTTCATCCGCCACGTTAGGTCCGATGACATTACCGTCGGCATCCACCGGTGTTCCCACCACGTCTCCGACGTTGGCGTACTGGCCAGCCGTGGCCGTACCGGTCACCGTGCAGGTGAACTGCTCGCCCACGTTCAGGTCGGGAATCGCCCCCTCATCACAGGTAACAGCCGCCAACATATCGTCGGTCAAAACAAGACCCTGCAACGGCGCGTTGCCGTTGTTGGTGATCTCATAGGTCCATGTGACCGTATCGCCAACGGGAATCTCCGGCCCGGTGGGCGTATCGGCATCCTCACCGTTGGTGGCCTTTTCCAGATCGATGCTGGGGAAAGGCGCATTGAAATAGTGGCTGGGATCTTCGTCGTTTACCAGATCGCCAAGGGGGTTGTTATCGGCGTCTATCGGCTGGCCCTCAACCACGGCATTGTTGTCGTACTGGCCGGGTGTGGCCGTACCGGTGGCGTAGCAGTAATGCTCACCCGCCGGCGGTAGATCTGGAATACCCCCATCGCAAGCAATGGTACCGATGACATCATCTACCAATGTGATGTCAACTAACGTAACATCGCCCGTGTTGACAATATAGTAGGTCCAGGTCACCAGATCGCCTTCGGGAATCTGCGGTCCGGTTGGGTCGTCGGCATTCCAGCCGTTGGTAAACTTCTCCAGGGCAATCCCCGGCGTCACGGCCAGGTAATGGCTGGGATCATCATCCTCCACCGGATCACCGATGGGCTCTCCGTCGGGACCCAGCGGTTGCCCGGTGGCCGTGGCAATGTTCTCGTATTGGCCGGCTTCGGCGAAGCTGTCGAACGTGCAGGTATGGCTGTCGCCAGGCACCAGTTCGACCACTGTACAGCCGATGTCACCCAGAAGGCTATCGGTCACGATGACATTGAAGAGGATGGTGTCGCCGGTATTGGTGACCACATAGGTCCAGGTCACCGGGTCGCCCACGCGCAGGGTGGGGCCGGTCAGATCGTCGGCGTCAATGCCATTGGTGGCCTTCTCCACCTCAATGCCCGGGTTGATCCCGAAGTAGTGGCTGGGATCTTCGTCTGTGACGGTGATATCACTTCCGTCAGGGTTCTCTAACGGGTCGCCGGTCTCGTTATTGGTGGCCGTACCCACCACATCGGCTCTGTTTGCATATTGACCCACGTCAGCCGTACCGACGGCGGTGCAGATCATTGATTCGCCCACCGCTAGGGTTGGGATCGGATTACCGCCCGGGCAGGCGACGTCAACATCCGGATCATCGTCGGTGACTTCCACGTTGATCAGATTCACATTGCCACCGTTGAAGACCACGTAGGTCCAAGTGACCGGATCTCCCGGCACAACAAAGGGTCCCGTTTCTGCATCGGCGTCTTCGCCTTCGGTGAATTTTTCAATGGCGATGCCCGGTTTAAAACCAAAGTAATGGCTGGGATCGTCGTCAGTTACTGGATCCAGGGGGGTGAGATCGGGGAAAACGATGAGGTTGCCCTCGTCATCCGCCGCAAAACCGGCCACATCGGAGAGATTCTCATATTGACCCAATGCAGCGGTTCCCGTAGCGGTACAGGTAAAAGTCCAGGGTCCGGGTCCGGCAGGTGGGTCGGCGGGGTAGCTCGGGTTCGGCATCAGTGTTGTCTGACCACCGCAATCAAGGGTTCCCAACAAGTCATCGGCCGCCACCACATCGATCAATTGCGTGTTACCTGTATTGGTAATCACGTAAGTCCAGGTGACGGGGTCGTCCACCGCAATGTAGGGTCCGGTGCGCGTGTCCGCATCTTCGCCATTGGTGTCTTTTTCGATGTCAATGGACGGATCGGCCCCAAAATAGTGACTGGGATCGCTATCGTCCACATTTTCGCCAATGACCGTTTCCACACCATCAACCAGCGCGACCGGCGTGCCGACCACAGCAGCGATGTTGGCGTAGGGCCCTTCAATGGCAATATCGTTGGCCGTACAGGTAATGGCGTTGGCCTCGCCCGGCAGCAGTTCAAGAATCGGAGGACCACTCGGCAAACAGGTAATCACCGCCCCCTGATCATCGATAAGGGAGACATTGATCAAGGTGGCATCACCGGTGTTAGTCACAACATAGGTCCAATCAACCGGGGCATCCAGCGGGATCACCGGCCCCGGTGGTGTGTCGGCATCCTGGTCGTTGGTGGCTTTCTCCACATCGATGCTACAGCACGGCACAAAGACCGTGGTTAAAAACTCATTGTTTTCACCATTACATTCGCAAATGGCGGCTCCCGGGTCCACTGTGGCTGTCAGATCGTAGGTAAAACCGCAGCCGATACCTGTGCCCAGGTCGACGGTGATGGTTTCGCTTTCGCCTGGAGCCAGAATAACTGTGGTAGTGGCCTCACCGGATATTTCAATAAGGTTGTTCCCGGCGTCAGTACCACTGCCCGCAATACGGACCACGGCCCCGGCCGGCGCGTCGCCGCAGCCGTCGTTTAGCACGGTGACTTCGGCGGTGGCCCCGGAACAGACCGGCAGCGGTTCAACTGCCGTGATGGTAAGGTCAGGCACATCCACCAGAAAGTCTTCAAAGGTCTGGATATTGTTGGTTTCATCACACTCGCACACCTCATCGTTGAAATCCACTGTGGCGATAAAGTCGATTTCACAGTCGGGAGCGCAATTGTTAGCGGGATCGCCATCGTTCCAGCGGTCCGGATCCCAGGTCACCACGGCTGTCATGGTACCACCGGCGATAACAAGATCGGTAACAGTAGCGGTTCCGGTCCAACCGGTGCTGTCTTCCACGTGTACCACAAAGTCACCTGTGGTGGATCCATCACCGATGTTATCAACGGTCACGGAAATCGTGCCGGTTAAATCGCCATCGGCATTACAGATCAGTTCAGGAACAACACCCCCATCAGGGATGGTCAAATCGGGCATGGGAAATAGCGCCTCAGCTTCGGCCCACAACCCGGAAGGACAATCCCAGTCAGTGATATCGCCGTCCAGATCTAATTCCCCGGCCGCGCAGCCCCATGTTGCCCGCACCGGATTGGTGCGAACAGTCAGATCGCTGCAGTCAGGAATTAGGTCGCGGTCTACGGTGGTGTTAAGGGCTACCGTCCAACCGTCAGGGCCATTCACATCGGTGCCGGGCAGTTCCCAACGGATCACCTGGCCGTCAACCTGGCTGGGCTCCGGAACGGCACTCACGTAAACTAAACCAGCCGGCAGGGTGTCTTCCACCAGCACCACTTCAGCATCCGTATCAGAGATGTTTTCAACCGCGACGGTCCAGGTGGCCTCTTCACGGCAATCCACCTCCTCGGTCAAAGTTTTGGTCATCTCCAGCACCGGAATGTTTTCGGATAGGTTCTGGGTAACTGTTTGAGAATACACATTTCCACAGCAGTCATAGAAATAGAGGGTTGCCCGAATGGGACCACCTGAAAAACACTCAGTTTCCAAACTGAAAGTCACATTCACCGTCTCTCCGGAGGCGGCATCGGGCAAACTGTTTGGATCGGGGATATTGTCGTTGTGCGACGGCACGGGTGGTGCGATGACGTCGTAAAAGGTCAGGGTTTGGGGGTCACCAGCATCGCCGCTGCCCAAGATATCCGGGTTGGGCCAAGCATCGGGCCCGCCATACTTATCACTGGTTACCTGCGTCGTATCGGGTGTTATGTACAATTGTTCAGGCAATTCCACCACCAGATCGAGCCAGTAAGCAGTTGTGCCGGTGATCAATAGGTCGATACTGATATCCAAATCGTCTGCGTCGGCACAGGCGTCTAAATTGTCCGGGGAAATGTTGATTTCACCCTCCAGGGCGGGAACGGACCGTACCACGGTATGGGTGACCGGTATAGCATCGATATAACAGGTGCCTTCATCGGTATTATAATCACCATCTACCGGGAGGTTCGCGTCGGGCACGCAGCCCCACTCGGCCTCGATGATATTATCTAAACCGGGACCGCACTCGCCGGGTCCGTCGACGCCACCGTTGACCGTGGCTACGAGGGTATACGTAATGGATTCGCCCACTGCCAGACCGGCTATCTCCCAGTTGATGACACTGGTGCCATCATAGAGATAGGCGGTATCGCCCGGTGTGGTGGCGTAAAAATTATCGCCGGGGGTGGTATTATCGAAGACAAAGGCATCGCCAAATGTGTCGGTAAGCCGCACGATGTCGGCATCTTTTTGGCCGTTGTTGGTGACCGTCATCTGCCAGGTGACATCCGTCACACAATCCACGGGACCGGCCGGATCCACCTGGGTTTTGGTTAGAACAATATTGGGTGCCAGCCAGGTGACCGGGTGTGGCGTGGGTACATAGGGGGTCATTGGTTCGCCACAACAATCCTGAAACACGGCCGAGACGCCAATGGTTCCTGTACTGCCGTTTTGAAAACAGTCGGTGGTCACACGGAACGTCACGACATGTCTTTCACCCACATCCAGATCGGGCAGATCGTCTGTTGACCCGGGATCATCACTGACACCGTTGTAGAAGACAAGATCATTGCCGTCGCCACCGTCAATGATCGGTGTTGCCGATCCACCGTTGAGCGTTACGCTGCCCGGCACCACACCCATACCAGCTGGCAGGGCGATGGTAGCGTCGATGCCTGTGGCCAGGCCGGTGCCGACATTTTCAAGGGTCACGGTGATGGTGTTGTTGGGGTCACCGCCTTCGAGGCACACCTCCAGCTCATTTTGCTCGATGGTAGCCTCCAGCGCGGGAACTGCCCGCTGGACCTCGTCATTGCTGAAATAGTCGAGTTCGGTCAAACATTCGGGCAGCGTCTCGGGGTTGTCATCCGAAGTGCCGCAGCCCCACTTGGCTTCCACCAGGTTGTAAATCTCGGCGGGGTCGCATTGGCTCACCCCATCCAAAGTAGCCACCAGTTCAAACGTCTGGGTCTCGCCCACAGCCATGGGGCCGAACTCCCAGCTCAAAATATTGCCGTTTTGGGTGGGGGTGATACCAGGGCTATCGAATGACGAAAATGTAAAGGAGCCGCCCAGCGTGTCGGTGATCTGCACCACCTGGGCTTCCGACGAACCGTTGTTGGTAACCGCGATGGTCCACGTCACTTCGTCGCCGCAATCTGCTATTACCGGGGCACGGCTGCTGACGACGGTTAAATTAGGCTGGCTGAGTTGCAATAAACCCACTGCCGAGGGTGTCACACCGGGATCGCCACAGGGGTTTTCATATACAATGTCAGCCTGGAGGGTGCCATCAACAAATTCACAATCCACCGCCATATCGAAGATGATCTCCAAGGTGTCCGTGGGCATCAAATAATCGAGCACGCCATACAAACTACCGCTGCCCCCATCGTAGCGCCACTCTAACGAGCTGGACCCATCGGGGTTGGTGGTAATCGTGGGCTCGGGTCCAGGCGAGAAAGGATCCTGGTTGTGTCTATACCGGACCGTACCTGGGATGTAAGTTGTCCCCGCTGGCAAAACGTCGGTAGCGACAATGTTGTAAGTATAGGGTACGCCGACATTTTTAATAAAAAGTCGCGCCGTGGTATTCTCACACATCACCACCGGGTCTACTTTCTGCCGCATAATCAATCGCGCCACGGCCGGTGACAGAACCAACGCCGAATCTGTCACTTCTTGACAGATCTCATCCAAACAACCCGTGCTGACGACCACGTTATTGTCAAGGTTAACGCAATCACCCAGGGTGCCTGTGATCTCAATTTCGGCACGGTTACCGGGGCCCAAGCTGGGCAGCGTCCAGGTGATCACCTGACCGTTGACATCCGTTGTCACATCGGCAAGAACAAAGGCGGGATCGTTACTATCGACAAGTGAAGCGGTGTAAGTAATGCCGGTATCAAGCGTATCGACCACTTCCACGTTACTGGCAGTGCCTGCCCCGATATTACTGACATAGATGATCCATTTAACTACATTGTTGGTTGTAAAAACCTGTTCAGCCGTTTTTTTGATCACCAGATTCGGCTCTAAAAAAAGGCCAGCCGCATCGGAACCAGTGGACGAGCAGAGGTCATCGTAGACCTCTCCGCCACCGTTGGCGATTTCGTTGCACTCATCGTCATAGTAAACCGTGGCAACCAAATCGTCTCCGCCGGGACAGGGTGCCTGTACCAGCAAATTGATGGTGGCGGTGGCGCCGGGAGCCGCAGCAAACCGATCACCGAAGCGCCATTCGGGGGCGTTCAGATCAGCCGGAGTGCAGGCATCCGGTGCAATCCCGCTGCAGGTGATGGGATCGGCCGGTGTATTAACGATCTGGAAACCGTCCAAGTCCAGCGTGGCCCGCACGTCGTAGGGTTTGGAGGAGAGGCCGGAGGTTCGATCAACGGTTATTGTGATGGGGAAAATCCCACACGTATCGGCAAAAAAGGGCAAACTGCCCACAGAGGCTGACATGGCAGGCGGTTCAACCGTGACCTCGGCAAAAGAGGTGTCTCCAGCGGTGGGACACTGTGCAGTGTCCGAAGTGGACCCCAAATCGAGACCGGCCCAGGAGTAAAAACTGGCGCCGTTGCAGGCGTCGGTGGTATCGGGCGTCATCAGCATCTCATAGGAGATCGCCAGGGTGGTGTCGGCCGAGGAACCGGCGGTGAAACCATCCAGCACCAGAGTGCCATCGGGAGTATTGTCGGTCACTGTGGCGGAGATCGAACTGCCATTTCGGGTAACACTCAGACTCCCGGATACATACTGCTGATCGTTCGCGTTATCGTCGGTAAAGGTAAGAGTGCTGTAATCGACCACGGAGTCTGCGGCAAACACATAGGTATTGGTATAGGTAGTGGTGCCGCAATTACCCACAGGCGTTGCTGTGCGCGATGAATCGTCGATGGAACTATCGTCACAGCGTAAAACGGTGGTCTGGGTGGCGTCAGCGGTCAGCGCGCAATTGCAACAGTCGGTCAGCGTCACCACGACGATGTTCTCGTGTACCGTATTGCAGGCCTCGCAGCCAGTGGGCGCCTGGAGAGTGATCTCTTCTTCGAAAAGACCTCCAGTGGCAGAGGGATCCCAGTCCCAGGTAATCGTGTTACCAGAGACCGTACCCGTGCCCGCGTCTATGACGGTCCAACCACCCGGAATGGTGTCGACAATGGTGGCTGAGGTGGGGAGTCCTGCCGGGGGATCATTACAAGGGTCCGGCTGGGTATAGTTGGCCATGATGGTGTAGCCACCCTGGCCACCGAGATCAATCACACCAGGTCCGGTTTTAGAGACAGTCAACGAAGAAGTGTCTTCGGTTCCGGCATAGCTGCCCAACATCACCGGCGGGCCAAGACCTTCGTCGCAGCCGCTGCTGTAGTAAGGTTTATATATCAGGCTACCACTGCCGCCGCCCTCGCACCACTGGGGATAATTGATGGTAAAGGTGATGTCCAAGGTTTCGCCAGGCGGAATGGTAATGGGCGTTCCATCACCGGTAAAAGCCCTATCGCCCGGGTTGGCAGCACCCGGCCCGTAGATCATGTTACCAAGGTTACTGGAAACGTTGCTGATGTCCAGATCACCGAAATCGACATAGAGTTCGAAAACACCGGCATCACCGTCCCCGCTGTTCGTGACCGGAATGGTGATTTCGGAGCCACTGGAACAGTAGGGTTCGATAAGAATATCGGGTGGCGTAACAGTGATGAGCGGCTCGGTGATAATCAATTCGATCGAGGCTAAAATAGTCTCGCCTGAAACTTTGCTGTCGTAGCAAACACCACTGTCACAGCCCCAGCTACCATCGGCGTAGTTGGAGAGGTTGTCGCAGGAGAGCACCTCTAGCTCCACCACAATCTCCTTGGATTCTTCAGGCAGAATTTCGGGGAAGGTCACCTCAAATGAGTTGGCAGTTGGGAAACTGACGGTTTCACCGTCGGAAACAGAAACCACGTTCAGGTTACCCAGACCGTCTTCCCAGTTGTCGCTGATCACCACGTCATTGATCGCACCCTCACCATTATTTTCAGCGGTGATCGTCCAAGTTACAATGTCACCCACCGTAGCGGGTGCCACTTCGGGGGATTTGGATATCGCCAAAAACCCTTGCAGAATCTCATAATTGGTTAAGCCGAAGACCACTCCAGGGCCGGTGCAGTCTTCGTAGGCTACGGAGAGGTCGTTACGCAGATTGCCGGGGGTTTCACAGGTGGTCTCCACATTGTATTCAATGGTGACGCTGTCGCCGGCACCCAGGGGGTAACCGTCCAAATCCCACTCCGGTGCTCCAGGCGGACCACCCGGATTCAAATTTTGGGTAGAACCGTTGGGGTAGTTCACCACTGCTGTTCCGTTCACATAGCTGAAACCTGGTTGCGGCAGCGTATCGGTGACGAGGCCCAATGTGGCGCCATCATTACCGTTATTGGTCACGGTAAGCAGGTAGGTGCGTTCATCACACTGTAAAATGGTCATAGCAGGGTCGGGACTACCCGCTTTTTCAATGGTCACCCCGGCAATGCCGGTGCTGACGGTAAAGAGCGTGGTAAAATTGCCCTGCAAGGGATTCGACATTCCGCAGGCGTTATAGTTGATCTCGACACTGTCCGTGCCCGTAATAGCCGTACAGTCAGTTTCCAGATCGAACTGAATGGTCAGCGTTTGTCCCCCTGGCAGTTCATAAGATCCTGGCATCAGGTCATCAATATCCCAGGTTAAATTGAGTCCTGATTCATCAGGGTTACCGCTCCAATCAGGTGGACCATTGGTGTCTGAACCGCCAAGCCAGATTTTAGACGTGCCGCCCGCATAGGAAAAGCCGGTGGTTGGTATCGTGTTGATGATCTCAATGTTGCAGGCGGAAACGGTACCGCTGGTGTTGTCAACCGTAATGGTCACAGTTCCCTGGTCGAGGCGGTTAAACGCAGGCCCTGAAACTTGAGCAAATGAGTTTCCTGTAAGAAGCAGGATATGGAACAAAGAAACAATAAAAAGCCAGAAGACTATTTTGTCACGATACGGAGTAACCATGTCTACCTCTTCAGTATTTAAACCCATCTTGGTTGAAGGCTGTGTCACTATTCGATTTATCATTTCATCTATTTGGTTCTGCTATTTATTCAATTCTTGGAACGTTCGACGGACACATTGATCTTTAGAAAGCCCTTCACTGGCAGCGAACTGATTAAAAAGACCACCTCAGCTTTCTCGCCCTCCAAAAGTTGTACCAATTCGCTGTGATTCGCATCGTCAAAGCGGTATTTCGTACTCAGCGTCCGCGTGTTGAGCGCCACCATGTAGGAGTTTGATTTTAATTCGGCAAAAACCGTTTCGCCCTCGTCATCCGTAGACTGCTTTAGGCCTGCAAAGCTGCCTCCTACCAGAATAAACTCAATACCTTCCAAGGGCTTGTCATCCGCACTCTTGATACCGTTGCCGTCCACATCTAAATAGGCCTTAGCCGTAATTTGACCCAGCCACTCCACATCGCCATCGCCCAGGTTGACGATCGCGCAGTCGGAACCCGATACAGCGTTCCCACCGCCGTCTACACCCTCAACCTCGGCACAGTTCTTGTTCTCACCAGAATCGGCGTTGGTCCCAATTACCATCTGATAGGTGAGCACCGTCCGTTCACCTGCAGCCAGGTTGCCCAGGTTCCACGTGTATTTGCCCCCCCGATAGACCGGGTCGGTAAAGGCCTTGCCGTCACGAACCGTCTTGCCATCAGGGATCTTAAAGGCGGGGGGCGGATCGTCGGTGACGCGCGCGTCAAACACTGCGCCCGCACCCGTATTTTCTACCTCGATGCGGTAGGTCAAAATACCACCGATACCGGGACGACCCGCAAGCTTGCGCTTGTCCACTCGCAGTCCATCCGGATCCACAGATACATATCCCAATACCGCCGTTACCGTGTTAGAATTGATCGGCTCGGTACCCTGGTCGACCATCAACTCAAAATCGTTCGAGATCCGGGCCCCAGCCCGCAGAAAATCGGACACGGTAGTCGTTACTTTAAATTGAATCTCTTCATCAGCATCCAGATCGTCAAACGACCAGGTGTAAGTGGTCCCTGATATCGTCGGCGTGACACCGCTGGTGTCACTCACATAGCTCAACCGGCTGTCTAAAACATCTTTGATCTCCAAACCGGTTACCGGAACACGACTCTCATTTCTGACCTGCAGGGTATACACTTGGGTCATCCCGGGCGTCAGGCTGCTTTTGCTCTGGCGCTTTTCAAGTGCTAGCGGCACCTCGCCTACCAGTATCGTTAACACCACCTCCTGCTCGTCCTCGCAAAGGTCCCCTCCGACACCTTCCACAACCACATCATATGCGCCCGGCGGAACGTCGACGCCCACCTTTACCTCAAGGGTGGCATCATTGTTATTCACACCTTCGGCATTCAATTCCGATTGCATAAGCCGCGCGGCGATCCTGTCCGGATCGTCCAATTGCTCAAATTCGCGGTCGCGCATTCCTGTCACATCACGGATGTAACGAGAGCTGCTACCGTTAATATCAAGGGCAATAGGACCGGTGCAGTCACCCAAAAAATCCGTCGATATCTCTGCTTCGCCAGTCTCGCCCGGCTGCAATTCAACCTCGTCCGGTTCGATGTACAGATCAAAGCCCGATTCAACGGTACTCACAACATTCAACATCACCGTCACCGTGCGCTTTAACTCACCATCATCGCCGGTGATGATCAGGGGATAGCTACCCTCAGGGGTTGAACCGTCCGTGATGATTTCCAATTGGCTACGCTTTACGCCGGAAGGCGACAAGCGCTTGGGATCAAAGAGCGCGGTCGCTCCTTTAGGAAGGCCGGCGATGCTTAACCACACCGTACCGCTATAACCCGCATCAAAAGCGGCCGTGACGCTATAGTCAGTCGATTCACTCGCCTGGATTGTCCGTTCAGGGGGGTTGGCGGTCAGGCTAAAACTACCTTGTGGGTCGATACAGTCGCGGGTCTTCAAGGTGACTCTGTCCGAGCTTTCGGCAGCGCCCGCTTTGGCCGAAATGGTCAGCGTGTGACTGCCTTCTGCCGTATCGCCCGTACGGGTAATGACCAGCTTGGTGTCTGCTGTCGATCCGCCACCCGGCGGTGTGACCGGGTTCTCTTTAAAAGCCGCGCTTACGCCCGAAGGCAATCCGTCAACCGACAGCTGCGCCGAGCCAGCCAAACCCTGAATGTTGACGTTGTATTGAACCGTGGCGGCCTCGCCACACCCCACTTCACGTTTGGGTGGCGTCACCTTTACCTTTAGATCAACCTCTTCTCCGTAAACCACCAGGTGGCTCCTGCAAAAGGCGACCCGACGACCCCTGGGCCCCGAAGACGCCACCGTGATTTCGTTTGTGCCGCTTCGAAGCAACGCAGGGTCCAGGTCAACTGTCAGCGAATCCCAATTTTCGTTGCCTCCCGGTACCCTGCCGATATACGTGCCGTTCAGCGAAACCTCATGCCGCTCGTCGCTATCGATGTCAAAGGCCGTAATCACAAGCTCCGCTCGAGTCGCCTGTGATAAATCCGCACTACCGGTGTCGTGGGACCATCTGAAACTGGCATCGGTAACCAGAGGAAACCAGACTGGACAGGCATCCGGGTCTGACCCGTTGAGACATTCAGTGGGTGGTACCGATCCACAGCTCGGTGCAAAAGGGGTTGATCCCGACGCGCTGGTAACCGTATCATCCACCAGCTTGACCTCATCTGCCATCGCTCCCTGCCCCATTAAAAACAAGAAACCCAATACCCCTATGGTTAGCGTGACAGTTCTTGTTCGGGATAATCGCTTCATCTCTTCCTCCAAATCAGTAGTTAGATCATTCCGGTCAAACTGATGTAGGCCACATCGGCGTCATATTCTTCGCCTGTGTCCTCATCCGTGTAATCGTAAATTTCGTACCCCAACGCAATCTGCAAAAAACGATTCACCTTGAAGCCCAATTCTGCAAAAAACTTCTCCCGCTCATCTTCAATAGCACCTTCAAGGATCTGGTACTTGTAGGATGAAAGGATATTCCATCTTTGGGTAATGTCATACTTCAACCCGGCCAACCACGTGGTGGTATCTGTTGTGGTTACTGTCAATTCGGGTACATCCACCTCTTCGGATTCCAGCCGGTAACCACCGAACAGTTTCAGCGATGTACGGAAGCGGTAGTCCAGGCGGGCGGAGACGTCTTCATAGGTGGTGGTCTCGTCGTCGGTCGTCGGCGAGGAGGTTACATCGGTCTCGTATTCGTAAGTCAGATCCGCCGTTAAGTTTGGCAGGATATCCCAGAACACTTCGCCCCCATAAATTGAGCTCTCTGTCTCGGAACCTTCGAGTTTGTCTTCGGTATTACGATATTCCAGCTTCAAGCGTGTTTTTAACACATCCAGAGGCAGCGACGTCCAACGTAACGCGTAAGTCTGATCCTCTTCGGCAACTTCCTCAACAATCAGGTCGTGGCGCCAGCTGTATTTGGCTGAGGCATCGATATCAAAATAGCGGTTGTATTTACCCTGAGCCCCCAACATGACTGCATCGGTCCGCTCGGTATAATCATCTTCGGCCGCTTCCCAAACCCACTGTTCGGCCACTTCAAAGTAGGTGGTCACCTCTTGAACCGGATGCATTTCCAAACGCCCCAAAGCATCGTGGATCTTAAAATCCTCATCGCTGTCTAACTTGTCTTGGGTATCTTCATATTGATAAGCGAACTGCAGATAGGTATCGCCCAGTACCCGGAAGGTTCCCACCGGATGCTTCACCGCGCCCAGTAAACGGGTGGTTTCGGTATCCAACGTAGGGCTCGGAACCTCATCATCTTCCCGCTCAATACGCTCCACACCCAAAAGCCAATCGGTGCCTTCAGGATGGATGCGTTTATATGAGCCAAAGAGGTTGCGGGTGGTATTTTGGGGAACATCCTCCTCACCGGGGATGTTATCCTTGGTCTCCCTCCAACCGGCAGAGATGGTGTGATACTCATTCAGATCATAGGCCGCCGACAACCCATAAGACTCTTCGTCGGTACCGTGGCTGATACTGATGTTAGGATCCAGATCAAACTCCAGGGTTGAACTTCTAAAATCAAAAGGCTCATCCAAATCCACCTCATCCACGACATTGTCCGATTGCAAGTTGAGATTCCCAAAGGTGTGAAAATCACGATCCACCTTCCAGTAGCGGCCATAGATCCGCAAAGGATCAAATGGATTGGCATCCAGATCCACCAGAATTGCATCGGCATCATTGCTTTCGTCCAATTCCGGAGTTTCGCTTTGAGCCACCTCAAAACCCACCTTATATCGTTCGGTGAGCTTCACAGCCAGATCAGCACCGTATATTTCCCGTCTGCCGTCCCAAGCATCATCCGTATCGCTGTCCTGCCATGGACCGTCAGCCAGATAGGTCACGCCACCATTAACAGAATCAGTGGGCGTCATTGCCAGCCGGGCGCCCCAAGTGGAACGCTGATACCGGTCACCTGTGGTTTCATACTGATAGGTCACCACAATAAAAATCGGGTTGCCCCGAAAGTCCTGCTCTTCCACCGGTCGGTCAAAGGTGACTTCTCCATCATCATAGTCAATGGTGTAATCACGACCACGAGCCTGAACTTCGCGCTGAATCACCCGATTGGGGTCGGTCCGGTCACGAATTTCGATCATTACCTGCTCACTACCGTCAATGACCGGTGTCTCTTCCAGGCGGTAGGGCCCCGACGTACCATCTCCACGAAGTGTCTCCGTCGTGGTTTCGCCCCGCAAGGCTCCCGCCATGACTGTGGTTCCCACAATCCCGGCTTGGCCATGAAGCGTAATCCCTCGCATCTGTTCATCCAGCGCCGTAAAGGTGGTGTCTTGGAAGGCGCCGTCCTCGTGATCACCCAGAATCATGAAATTTGCGTCTCGATGCAACTCAAAAAGGGCCGTAAAATCTTCGGCCTCTTCCTGGTCATAATTGGCTTTAAGCTTAAAAGTATAGTCGGAATAGATTTCGCCCTCACCAAAAAGAGAAAAGCGCGAACGGTTGGAATAATCATCCGGCAAGCCGTCCTCGCTATCTTCAAAAATGTCAGTATCCCCTTCGGTCTCCGTTAGGTTCTGCCGAAATATACCAATGCCGATCAAGATAAAATCGTGCCCCTGGTCTTCGTTAATATAACGAAATGCTTCGACGGTCGGTGCCAGTAAAAACAGGCCCGTCATAAGTAGTACTAGTGTCAAGTAAGTCCTTCGACATCCCGTCAGTTGCATTCCAGTCCTTACCTTTTCCTCAGGCATCATGTCTCCTCCCAAACATAATAATTCGCTAAGCTTCCAGTATAAAACCAACAAACCGTTCTCAGAAGCAAAATATCAGAGTGAATATTCAGACGAAATCCGGGCTATTTTGCCCTCGATTTTACCGCCTCTGACACCGCCAAATTGACCCATGTCAGTATCAGAAACATCAACGCCATTTTCCTGAAACTGCGTAAACGCATAGCTCAGGAATGATATAAACAAACCCCTTTCAAAGGAGTGGTCGAACTCGATGAATCTTACTTTGGTCCTCGTCGTGTTCGTGGTAAAAGGGGCCGAGGTGCCGGGAGCAAGGTGATAAGAGGCCATGTCTCTATCGAAAGTGAAATTAACACCGACGGTTGGAGAGGCTACGACGGCCTGGTGAATGTCGGCTATTCGAAACATTTTAGAGTGCTGCATTGTCATAATCAATTTCGCGTGTGAACACTATCATATTTATGATATAGATTATTACTGGAGAAATGTCAAAAAGCGAGCAGTAAAATTCAGAGGTGTCAGTCAAAAGACCTTCCATTTAAATTAAAAGAGACTCAATTTCGCTTTAATCACCGCTCACAAAATTTGTACAAAACGTTGCTAAATTTGCTTAGGGAAAACCCAATATAATCGTTTTTGCTTCCTAAGCCCCTTTCATTATTTACCGATATGATAGTTTTACCTTAATTGCAGTATGTTGATTGAATCTGGACCAAGCACTGTTGCCAACATTCTGTGGTCAACGATAGTCTATCACAACCGAGGAAATATGGTCGGAGTCCTTGCTCTGGGTTTCGGATTCTGATGGTATTAATGACCAATTATAGAGCCCCGAATCTCAAAGATTCTTGCATTATAGTTAAATATTCTAAAACTCAAGATTAATGACACTATTGTGAACCCTAAATTAAATCAGATTCAATCCTGGGTGATGGAGGTGCCTGCTCCAAGTAAGATGTAGGCTGTATTGACATTGGGAATATTTCAGTGTTGTTTATTGACCTTTTCTTCGGTTAGATAAACAACACGCCCATCTTTTCCATGGTTCAGCGTGATCAATAATTTCAATTCTCAAACCACAGATTTGCCAGCAGATGAACGTGCTACACCCCTACAGTCCCCTACCCTCCCCCATCGATACAATCACCACCTTGTCTGCTTTAGAATATCGGATACGAACAAACATGTTCCGGGTTCCAAAGACCAGAGGACCTGATGATACCCTGGGTAATTCTTATGGTATGCCGCAAAAGAGTGCTACGCAAAATCCTTGGGAGTGCAAACAGTGAAAATCAACCCCTTCCGGCGTATTTGATATGGCTTTCGCACCAACGGCACCGTCACATAATTTTCACCTTCCGGATACCGCTGCCGAAAAGCCTGGATCCCTACCGGATCTAACCGATCGGGGTTAATTTTACATTCAATCGCATCCACTTGTTCCCGACCGCGTCGAATGACAAAATCCACCTCACGATGAGATTTGTCCCGCCAGTAGAAAAGCGCCTCGTCAGCATACAGAAAACGCAGACTGTCTAA
>RCNE010000536.1_pt1 | contig 20524 bp, 16 predicted proteins | sample 2041361 | NCBI WGS metagenome assembly RCNE01 (sample SAMN09708229, study PRJNA481090) | Marine sediment metagenome, whole genome shotgun sequencing project.
ACCTCGCAACAAAGTATTGCGATAACGTTGAATCCGGATATGCCTTATAAAAAAGGGCTTTTGTCCAGCTGCGACTCTTTGCGCACCAGAACAGAAGATTTTTTTCACCTGCAATCAACCGGATTCGCTGTTTTCTATTGTTACTCGGACATTGCTCTGAGGCATGGCAATCATGACGCCGATCAGTTCTCAGCTACCCGCAAGGCCCAATTGTCAGACCGGTTTTGGTGCGCGTTCCTTTATCCCTTCCAGAACGCCCAGCGCGTTGCGCGCCGTATCGCGAATGGGCGTGCCAGTCGGCGAATTCACCCGTTTTGACGCCTCAACCATCAACACGCCTCCAGCTATCACGGTTGGTGCCTTGCGCCCGATCTGCTCGGACACCTCAGCCATCTTGCGCCAGAACCTGCGGGCAGATGGCGGTTGATATAGTGCAGCCCCATGAAGCTCTGGCAAAAAGTGATGTTTCTTCAACTGGGTCTCAAGTTGACCCAATGTATAAGGCCGACCAAATCCATAAGGTGTGTCGTCCGTCCGCGACCACAACCCGGCTCTGTTTGGCACGATAAACAGCGCTTTGCCGCCGGGTCCAAGCACGCGCCAGCATTCTTCCAAAAGATCAGAGGCACGGTCGGACGTTTCAAGCCCGTGGAGCACGATAAGCTTGTCTACATGACCGGTTTCAATCGGCCACATGGTTTCTTCAGTCAGAACCGAGACATTGGGCTGACCGGCTGGCCACGCCATCACGCCTTGTGGTGCTGGCATCAGGGCCATAACCCGCCGCGCGTCGCCCAAATACGGGCGCAGCAAAGGCGCCGCAAATCCAAATCCGACAACTGTCTGACCTTTGGCTTCGGGCCAGAATTCGAGCATGCGTCCACGCACCGATTTTTGTGCCGCGCGCCCAAGCGCGCTGCGGTAATAGAAATTTCGTAGGTCCTGCACATCAAGATGCATTGCGGCTCCAGGCCGGATCGGCCAGTTTGGAAGCAATGTAACAACGAAAGAGCGAAACACCATGCCTCTTGAGATCATCACGATCCCCTGTTTGCAGGACAACTACGCGTATCTCGCCCATGATCGTGCGAGCGGAGCCACAGCCATCATAGATATTCCTGAAGCGCCGCCAATATTGGCGGAGCTTTCAGCCCGAAACTGGAACCTCACGGACGTACTGATCACCCATCACCATGATGATCACATTCAGGGATTAAGTGCCTTGTTGGCCAAATACCCCGACGCGCAGGTGCACGGTGCGAAAGCCGACGCATACCGCCTGCCCCGGCTGGATATTGCACTCGGCGAAGGTGACACTCTTCAAATCGGCGCCGAAACTGGCCATGTCATCGATGTGTCCGGCCATACACTCGGACATATCGCATTTCACTTTCCCGATTCTGACTCCGTTTTCACAGCCGACAGCTTGATGGCACTGGGATGTGGTCGGTTGTTTGAAGGCACGGGGCCTCAGATGTGGGCCAGCCTGTCCAAACTGGCGGCCTTGCCCGCCAACACAACGGTCTATTCGGGCCACGAATACACCGCTGCCAACGCAAAGTTTGCTTTGACCATTGAACCGCACAATCCAGGACTTATATTGCGGGCAGAGCAGATAACCGCGGCGCGTGCCGCCCAAACCCCCACCGTCCCCTCTCAACTATCGCTAGAACTTGCGACAAATCCGTTCTTGCGTGCTGCTATTCCATCTGTTCAGGCACATGTGGGTATGCAAGGCGCTGATCCAGCTGACGTTTTCACCGAGATCAGGGCACGAAAAGACCGTTTCTGAAACTTTTTTGATGCACACAAAAGCCGCAATCACGTGTATTGTTACTACAAAGACAAAGAAAAAACTTGAAGCCGGGGCCGGATCAACCAAACTCTAATACTATGAGGCTATGGTTGGTCTTGGGGCATTTTCAAAAATACGCCGAACCCGATCAAGACAAGACCCAGATAAGAGGAGCACAAAGTGCCTTCATTTTCGAATACACTTGAACAGGCAATCCATTCCGCTTTGGCCCTTGCCAACGCGCGCAGACATGAATTCGCAACGCTGGAGCACCTGCTTCTGGCGCTGCTGGACGAACCAGATGCGACCCGGGTGATGAAAGCGTGCAGCGTCGATATCGACGAACTGCGGACAACTCTGAACGAGTTTGTGGACGAAGACTTGTCCAATCTTGTAACTCAGATCGACGGATCCGAAGCTGTACCAACAGCCGCTTTCCAACGTGTGATACAGCGCGCTGCCATACATGTTCAATCGTCGGGGCGCACCGAAGTGACTGGCGCGAACGTGCTGGTCGCCATTTTTGCCGAGCGTGAAAGCAATGCGGCCTATTTCCTGCAGGAACAGGACATGACGCGTTATGATGCCGTCAATTTTATTGCCCACGGCGTGGCCAAGGATCCGGCCTACGGTGAAGCACGCCCTGTGTCTGGCGCACCTGAGTCAGAGGAAGAAGCGCAAGGCGTGACAGAGGGCGAGCAAAAAGAAAGCGCGTTGTCGAAATATTGCGTTGATCTGAATGCAAAGTCACGCGAAGGCGAAATTGATCCGCTGATTGGCCGGGACTCTGAAGTTGAGCGTTGCATTCAGGTTCTGTGCCGCCGCCGCAAAAATAACCCGCTTCTGGTGGGTGATCCCGGCGTCGGCAAAACCGCAATTGCCGAAGGTCTGGCGCGCAAGATCGTTTCCGGCGAGACACCTGAGATTCTGGCCAATGCTACAATCTACTCCCTTGATATGGGAGCTTTGCTGGCAGGTACTCGCTATCGCGGTGATTTTGAAGAACGGCTGAAAGCCGTGGTGACAGAACTTGAGGAACACAAGGATGCTGTCCTGTTCATCGACGAAATTCACACGGTCATCGGTGCCGGTGCGACATCTGGCGGTGCGATGGATGCCTCTAATCTGCTGAAACCAGCTTTGCAGGGCGGCAAACTTCGCACGATGGGATCAACCACGTATAAAGAGTTTCGTCAGCACTTCGAAAAGGATCGCGCGCTGAGCCGCCGGTTCCAGAAAATCGACGTGGCGGAGCCTTCCGTCGCAGACGCGGTGAAAATCCTCAAAGGGCTGAAGCCCTATTTTGAGGATCACCATGATGTCAAGTACACGGCAGACGCCATCAAATCGTCAGTCGAATTGGCCTCGCGGTATATTAACGACCGCAAGTTGCCGGACAGCGCCCTCGACGTGATCGACGAGGCCGGGGCCGCACAGCATCTGGTGGTCGCTGCCAAACGGCGCAAAACTATTGGCACCAAAGAGATCGAGAATGTCGTCGCAAAAATCGCGCGCATTCCGCCGAAAACAGTATCGAAAGACGATGCCGCAGTGTTGAAAGATCTTGAGGCATCGCTCAAGCGCGTGGTGTTTGGCCAGGACAAGGCAATCGATGCTCTGTCGTCGGCTATCAAACTGGCGCGTGCTGGCCTTCGGGAACCTGAAAAGCCTATCGGCAACTACCTGTTCGCAGGACCTACTGGTGTGGGCAAGACCGAGGTGGCCAAACAGTTGGCTGATGTGTTGGGTGTGGAGCTTTTGCGTTTCGATATGTCGGAATACATGGAGAAACACGCGGTATCCCGTCTGATTGGCGCCCCTCCCGGCTATGTCGGCTTTGATCAGGGTGGTATGCTGACCGATGGTGTTGATCAGCACCCGCATTGTGTGCTGCTTCTGGACGAAATGGAAAAGGCGCATCCGGATGTCTATAACATCCTGCTGCAGGTTATGGATCACGGCAAACTGACCGACCATAACGGTCGGTCTGTAGATTTCCGCAATGTGGTTCTGATCATGACGTCAAATGCTGGCGCGGCGGAACAGGCCAAGGAAGCGATCGGGTTTGGTCGTGATCGGCGCACGGGTGAAGACACCGCTGCGATTGAGCGGACATTTACACCAGAATTCCGCAACCGTCTGGATGCGATGATCAGCTTTGCTCCGCTGCCAAAGGATGTGATCCTTCAAGTGGTCGAGAAATTTGTGCTTCAGCTCGAAGCGCAGCTGCTGGACCGCAATGTGCATATCGAGCTGACCAAGCCAGCCGCAGAATGGCTGGCGGATAAAGGCTATGATGACAAAATGGGCGCGCGCCCGCTGGGGCGTGTGATTCAGGAGCATATCAAGAAACCGCTGGCCGAAGAGCTGCTGTTTGGCAAACTTGCCAAGGGTGGTCTGGTGAAGGTGGGTCTAAAGGATGGCAAGCTGAACCTGACGATAGAAGGTCCCGAGAAACCACGCCTTTCGGGAGACAAACCGCCTCTGCTTACGGCAGAATAGTTCAAACGCGACCTGAACATCTCTTTTTGACTCTCGCCGCGGCCTCCGTGGCGGGAGTTTTTTTCTGGTTTTGACAGATCACTCCGAACTGTCAGCGGCTTTTAAGGTCCACTCAGACCAATTTATCGCTCAACGACTCATTTGACGATCAGCATATATTGGAATAGAACAAACAAAGAACATCGATTGGGATTCTTTGTGCAGTGCCTGCCTTACACACCTGTAAATCAACAGCCGCTGAGCCGGAGCAGACGGGTATCGGACCCGCGTCAGGCCAGCATTCTGTCAGATGTGTTTCCCGCCACGGTGACCGATGCGGGCGCGATAGGGTTTATTCTGTCACATATTCCCGCAAACGCAGGCCCTATCCTTTGGGTTCAGGACAGGCTGTCGCGCAAAGAATCCGGATGCCCCTATTTGCCAGGATTGGGCCTACGGCGGCAGATTCTGAACGTAGACCTCTCGCGTCCTGCAGATGTTCTTTGGGCGATGGAAGACGGGCTGCGGTGCAAGGGCATGTCTGCGGTTATTGGCGAGATTTGGGGCGATCCGCCCGCGCTCAATTTCACCGCAACCAAGCGGTTGGCGATGCGCTCGGAACAGGGCGGCGTTCCCTGCTGGCTGATCCGGCGCGCCGCCAGTCCCGATCTGAGTGCGGCGCGCAACCGCTGGCGGGTGGCATCGCTCCCGTCAAGCCTGCATCCCGACGACCCGCAGGCCCCCGGCAACCCACGCTGGCGGGTGGATCTGTTTCGCTCGCGCCTGTCCAAACCCGGAGAATGGGTGGCAACCTATGACCGGGCGGCGGATCGTGTCGATTTTTCTGCCCTTCTTCGCGATGGAGCGCTGGCAGAAGATCGCAGAGAGGGTAAACGCCGCGCCGCCAGATGATGTGCCGATGGTATTGGCAACCGAAGGCCCGCACGGCCCTGTCATTCACGCAACCAACCGCGCGGCCCGCATTGCCGGAATCAGTACAGCTGCACGTGTTGTGGATATGCGTGCCCTTTGCCCTGATTTACACGTGGAATACGCAGATGTTGCAGGGGATGCTACAGCCATGGGCCAGTTGGTTTTGTGGGCGCGGCGCTGGTGTCCCTGGACAGTTGCAGACGGCCCAAGTGGTTTGGTTCTGGACACCACCGGATCTGATCATCTGTTTGGCGGCGAAGCGGCAATGCTTGTGGAAATGGAAACGCGCCTGTCTTTGCTTGGCCTAACCTCGCAACTTTCCGTAGCCCCGACACGGGGCGCCGCCTGGGGCTTGGCGCGATATGGTAAAACGCGCAGCATTTGCAAACCCGAGCAATTGGCCGAACAGCTTGCGCCGCTCCCAGTGGCCGCTTTGCGCCTGGAATCTGAAACACTGCTGCTTTTGCGCCGTCTGGGATTAAAGACCATAGGGGCACTGGCTGATATACCGCGTCTGTCCCTGACCCGGAGGTTCGTCCGTGCGGACCTTTCCAGCAATCCGATGCTGCGGTTGGATCAAGCCACCGGGAATTTGGCAGAGCCCGTTTCCAACCTTGACGCTCCGCCAAGATTTCAGGTGCACAGCCGTCTGGCCGAACCGATACAAGACCCGACACCGCATCTCCCAGATCTGTGTGATGAGTTGTGTAATACTCTGTCCAAAGCAGGCTATGGCTGTCGCCGTTTGCATCTTGTCGTCTACCGCACAGACGGAGAGATCAGCAGGGTTGATGTTGCGACATCGATCCCAAGCCGGGATGCCACCCATCTCTTGCGATTATTCGATGACAAGTTGGAGCGGATCAACCCAGGCTTTGGCTTTGACCTGATCACGCTGACAGCCGGAGCGGCCGAGAAAATGGACAAGGTCCAGCCCCGGTTGGACGGTGGCGTGGATGAAGATCTGCATTTGTCGCGTCTGATCGACCGTTTGAGTGCGCGGTTTGGGTCCCGTTCTGTCACCCGGCCTATCCTGAAAGAAAGCCATATACCCGAACGGGCCGAAACCCGGCTTAACGCGTTAACCGAGGCGCAGACGCTGCCCGTTCAAACCACAAATCCCCGTCCCATCCGCCTGCTGGACCCACCCGAAGAGGTGTGTGTGCTTTATGCCGTGCCCGAAGGCCCGCCCGCGCAATTCGTCTGGCGCAGGCAAGCCCACCGTGTCGCCCGCTACGGCGGGCCCGAACGTATCGCGCCGGAATGGTGGCGCGACCGGCCCTCTACCCGATTGCGTGATTACTTCAGGATCGAGGATCAGGACGGCCGGCGGTTCTGGATCTACCGAGAGGGCCTGCATGATGATGGGCGCGGCGGTGATCCGCGCTGGTTTGTGCATGGGTTGTTTGCGTAATGCCAGAAACCGACACCCATCCCCAAAGACGGACCCTGACAAAGGACAGCTTTGTGCCAAATCCAAAGGCCCCGTTTGTTGAACTTGGCGTTACCAGCTGTTTTTCTTTCCTGCGGGGGGCCTCTGATGCGGTTGATCTGAGTGCGACCGCATGGACGCAGGGCTATGACGCGCTTGGCATTGCTGATCTGAATACAATGGCGGGGGTGGTGCGGTTGCATGCCGAAGCCAAGAAGGTCTGTTTACGGCCTGTTATTGGCTGCCGTTTGCAACTGGTCTCGGGAGAGGAATTTCTGGCCTACCCCCGTGACCGCGCCGCCTATGGAAGACTGTGCGTGCTGTTATCCAAAGGCAAGATGAACGATGTGGACGGGGGCTGGCAGGCGAAAGGTGAATGCGACATCACCTTGGATGATCTGGCTGCCCATGCCCAAGACGTACAGCTGATTGCCGTGCCCGACGGTGATCTGCGCCATTTTGCGGCCACCCTGCGCCAGTTGACCCGCGCCCTGCCAAGCCTGCGCCACATCGCAGCTAGTTATCTTTACCGTGGGGATGATCGCGCCCGGATCAATCGGCTTGATCGGGTGGCCCGGGCACATGGCCTGTCGATTCTGGCCACAAATGATGTGCATTACCACGCACCCGAGCGCCGTCCATTGCAAGACATCATGACCTGCATCCTGCACAAAACAACGATCACAAAAGCAGGCTTTCTGCTGCAGGCCAATGCAGAACGCCACCTGAAATCACCAACACAGATGCAGCGGCTTTTTGCACAGTGGCCGCATGCGATACGGGCGACCCGGGAGGTGGCAGATGCCTGCTATTTCGATCTGACAGAGCTCGCGTATGAATACCCGCAGGAAACCGTGCCCAAAGGCCGCAGCCCGCAAGAATATCTGACTGAGTTGACGTGGACAGGAGCCGACTGGCGCTATCCAGAGGGGGTGCCGGACAAGACCCGCGCAACACTGGGAAAAGAACTGGCAATGATCGCCAAGCTCGACATTGCGCAATACTTCCTGACCATCCACGAGATCATCCAATATGCCCGGTATGGGGTCAGCCCGCCCATCCTGTGCCAGGGCCGCGGGTCTGCCGCAAATTCAGCGGTGTGTTACGTCCTTGGCATTACCGCCGTAGACCCTTCGAAACATGATTTGCTGTTCGAGCGTTTTATTTCGGAAGAACGCAAGGAACCGCCAGATATCGACGTGGATTTTGAACACGAGCGCCGCGAAGAGGTGATCCAGCATATCTACGAGAAATACGGCCGCGATCGTGCAGGTTTATGTGCAACCGTCATTCACTATCGGCCCCGAAGCGCCATCCGCGAAGTCGGCAAGGTGATGGGCTTGTCAGAAGACATCACCGTTGCGCTGGCTAAAACAATCTGGGGCAGCTTTGGGCGAGAAGTCGGAGTCAAAGAAGCCGAAGAGGCGGGGCTTGATCTGCGTGATCCGCTGATCGCCCGCACGATCAAACTGGCCGATCAGATGATCGGGATGCCACGTCACCTAAGCCAACATGTGGGCGGGTTCATCCTCACCGAAACGCCCCTGACCCGGACCGTTCCCATTGGCAACGGGGCCATGGCTGATCGCAGCTTCATCGAATGGGACAAAGACGATATTGACGAACTGCGCATCCTCAAGGTTGATGTTCTGGCACTGGGCATGCTGACCTGCATTCGCAAAGCGTTCGATCTGATCGACGCGCATTATGGCAAACGTTACGATCTGGCAAACGTCCCCAAAGAAGACATGCCAGTCTATGACATGCTGTGCAAAGGCGACAGCGTAGGGGTTTTTCAGGTCGAAAGCCGCGCCCAGATGAACATGCTGCCCCGCCTGAAACCCCGCACATTTTACGATCTGGTCATTCAGGTCGCCATCGTCCGGCCCGGCCCCATTCAGGGCGATATGGTCCACCCGTACCTGCGCCGCCGCAGCGGAAAAGAAAAGGTAGAATACCCTTCTCCCGGGCCGGAACATGATCCCAACGAGTTGAGAAAGATCCTGAACCGCACCAAGGGCGTGCCGATCTTTCAGGAACAGGCGATGAAGATCGCAATTGATGCCGCCAAGTTTAGCCCCGCTGAGGCGAATGAATTGCGCAAAGCAATGGCCACCTTCCGCTCACGCGGCACAATTGAGACGTTACAGGAAAAGATGGTGGGGCGCATGGTGGCGCGCGGCTATGATCTAGAATTCGCGCAAAGGTGCTTTGATCAGATCAAGGGATTCGGGGATTACGGCTTTCCCGAAAGCCATGCGGCCAGTTTCGCGTTGCTGGTCTACATCTCAAGCTGGATCAAACATTACTATCCCGATGTATTCTGTGCCGCTCTGCTGAATTCTCAGCCTATGGGGTTCTACGCCCCGGCGCAGATCGTGCGGGATGCGCGCGAGCATGGGATCAAACTGCGCCCGCCAGATGTAAACTATAGCGATTGGGACAATACGCTGGAACCCGTGGGACCACAGGCCTTTGCCGTGCGTCTTGGTCTGCGCCAGATCGATGGTCTGAGACATGATGTGGCGGAACGGCTGATGACGGCACGTACAGTTCCCTTTACCGGCCTGGAAGACCTCAAGACCCGTGTTCGGGCTGATGCAGGTACCATTGGCAAGCTTGCCGCAGCTGATGCGTTCCGGTCCATCTCGCTGGATCGCCGCGCCGCGTTATGGGAGGCCCGTGCCCTGAAAGACGCTCCAAACCTGCCCCTTTTTACGACAACAGACAGCGCCGACGAAGGTCAAGACACTGCCGTGACACTGCCGGCCATGCCCAAATGCGAACATGTCGTCGCCGATTACCAGACCCTGCGCCTGTCGCTCAAAGCACATCCAATGTCATTCCTGCGCAAAAGCATGGCAAGGCAGCGCTACACAGCGGCTTGTGACCTGATCCGCAGCCGCAACGGGCAGCGGGTTTCTCTGGCCGGGGTTGTATTGATCCGCCAACGCCCCGGCACTGCCAAGGGCGTGTGTTTTATCACGCTGGAGGATGAAACCGGGGTGGCAAATCTGGTCGTCTGGCCCAAGGTGATGGCGCAGTTTCGCAAGGTCATCATGGGCGCCCGCCTGATCAGCGTGCGCGGGTATGTACAGCGTGACGAAGATGTCATCCACGTGGTCGTTCAACATCTGGAAGATCGCACCGACGCGCTGGAACGTTTGGCAAACGAGCCGATGGCAGTCGACCTATCGCGCGCCGATGAATTGCAGCGCCCGGTACCCGATCATCATTCACGCCATCCCCGCAACGTCCGTGTGATTCCCAAGTCCCGCGATTTTCATTAGCAACCGGACACTCGGCACGCAGCACTGACACTCATTCGCCCATATAGCTGAACGAATAGCCCCAAACCCGCTTAGTGACACTCTCAAAGCCGCGAGTGACCCCATCCGCCGGACCATTCTGACGCTCTTTGCGCAACAGGGCCGACGAGTGTCACCGACATTCGCACCCAATTCGACATGAACCTCAACTCCGACTCCAAACATATCAAGGCCCTTGAACAGAGGTCATTTTGACATCGTTATGCAGGCTGGCGAGAACGAAATTCCCATTCGGGAAAGTATCTCGAGATCAATCCATATGACCGCATCGTCTTTACCTGGGTCGGCCCGTATTCCGTCGACGACAGTACACTCACGCTTACTTTTTCCTGCGTCGATGGCGGCACACATGTTGCCCTCACTCACCTCCGTTTTCTGGACGCTGAAACCGGTGACAACAATCTGGGTGGTTGGAAAAACATTCTCGAAGCGCTTGATGCCACACTAACGTAATCGCCAAGGGGCACATCTGATGGATTTTCACTCATAAACTGGACGGCTGCAGCTCTCGGCACAATTGCCGCATATGTACCTGGCATGATTTGGTTCAGCCCGAAATAATTCGGCCAAAGCTGGTCGTTGGGCTGCGAAGATCATTCAATTCCCGGGGACATTTACTTTGGCGCTAGTCATCGGAATGACGCAAACGGCGGGTGCATTACTCTCTGCCATCATCGCCACAGCGCTAGTCGTCGCAGGAATGAACTTGTCCATTCAGAAGACCGCAAAAGCGACTCTCATCGACGCCAGCTCTATCGGGACAAGCGGCGTGTTGATGATCTTTGCTCAAAGGACTCTCTAAATCACACTCGCGGGATGCTGCCGACGTCGTAACCTACTGGACCGCACCATAAACCACCGCTAGCGTTCGAATATGCTGCGCTACATGCTCAAACGTCTGATTTCCCTGTGCCTTAGTTTGACCGTGGCCAGCTTTGTCATCTTTTTTGTGATCGAAATCGCTCCCGGCGATCCTGCTTCATTCATGCTGGGATTGAATGCCCAGCCGGATACGGTTGCAGCCTTGCGCGCCGAACTGGGGCTCGATGTCCCGAAACTTCAGCGCTATTTCGATTGGGTCAGCGGCATGCTGACGGGCAACTTTGGCACGTCTTATACCTATCGAACACCTGTGGCAGAGATGATCGGTGATCGGCTTTGGGTGTCTCTTCCGCTTGCAATATATGCCCTGACTTTATCAACGCTGATTGCCTTTCCTGCTGGCATCTACGCCGCTGCCCGGCGTGGTGGGCCCGGAGATGTAGCCGTTATGGGTGCCACGCAGTTGGGCGTTGCTATTCCAAATTTCTGGTTCGCCATGGTGATGGTGCTGATATTCTCAATTAACCTGCGCTGGTTTTCAGCTGGTGGTTTTCCGGGGTGGGAAAAGGGGTTTTTGGGGGGACTAAAATCACTCACGCTGCCGGCGATATCTCTGGCGTTGCCGCAGGCCGCAATCCTCGCACGGGTCATGCGCTCGTCATTGCTGGACACTCTTTCACAGGACTATATGCGAACTGCGCGGGCAAAAGGCCTGACCCAGCGCCAGGCCCTGTGGCGGCATGCCCTGCGCAATGCGCTGATCCCGGTGCTGACAATCATCGGGCTGCAGTTTTCGTTTCTATTGGCCGGAGCGATTATTATTGAACAGGTCTTCTTTCTGCCCGGACTTGGGCGGCTCGTGTTCCAATCCATCTCGCAACGCGACCTGATTGTCGTAGAATCCGTTGTCATGCTGCTGGTGTTCTCCGTCATCCTGGTGAATTTCCTCGTTGATTTGGCCTACGCAGCCGTCGATCCGCGGCTCAGGACCCGCACATGAGAAGGTCGGTATATCTGTCGCGCAATTTGCTGTTGGGAGGCGCGCTGTCTGCCCTGTTTCTCATTGCCGCGCTGATCTCGTTCCTTTGGACACCGTTCGATGTCGAGTTGTTGAACATTGCAAACAAACTCAAAACACCCAATGCCACCAACTGGTTTGGCACCGACCATTTTGGCCGCGATATCTTTTCGATGATCATGGTCGGCGCGCGCACTTCCATCGCCGTCGCAGTCGTTGCCGTCGGGATCGGTATTGCGGCTGGCATCCCTCTTGGTCTGGCAGCAGCGGCACGCAAAGGCCACCTGCTAGACGAGGTCATCATGCGCGGCAATGACCTGATCTTTGCCTTCCCCAGCCTTGTAATCGCCATTCTGATCACGGCTGTTTTTGGACCCAGTGCGGTCAACGCAATTATCGCCATCGGAATATTCAATATCCCTGTATTTGCCCGCGTAACCCGAGGCGCCGCGCTCAGCCTGTGGGAACGCGAATTCATCCTTGCTGCGCGGGTGTCGGGCAAATCCACCACAAGAATTTCTTTTGAGCATATCCTGCCCAACATCCTGAACCTGCTCATCGTGCAAAGCACCATTCAGTTCAGCCTTGGCATCCTGGCCGAGGCTGCCTTGTCGTATGTTGGACTTGGTGCGCAACCGCCAACGCCAAGTTGGGGGCGCATGCTGGCTGACGCACAAACCATGGTCAGCTTTGCCCCACATCTGGCGCTGATGCCCGGTTTTGCCATCATCTTGACCGTTCTGGGTTTGAACCTGATGGGAGATGGGCTGCGCGATGCGTTGGATCCACAAATCCGGGCGGCGAGATCATGAGCCTGCTGAACATTTCAAATCTGTCCCTCTCGATCAATGGCACGCCAATCCTTCACGACCTCAATCTGAGCGTTGATCCCGGGCAAATAGTGGCAGTCACGGGGGAAAGCGGCTCCGGCAAATCCATGACCGCGTTTGCAATCATGCAGTTGTTGCCACGCGGGGCAACATCTTCGGGTCAGATCATGCTGGATCAAGCCAATCTTCTGACCGCGAGTGAGCCCCAGATGTGTGAAATGCGCGGCAATGACATCGGTATGGTATTTCAAGAACCGATGACTGCGCTCAACCCGGTCCAAACCATCGGAGATCAGGTCGCCGAAACCATCCTTATCCACGACGCATTGCCCCTGGCAAAGGCCAAAGAAGCGGCCCGCGCTGTTCTCGACCGCGTTGGTCTTCCCGAAAATCGTTTTCCGCTCACACGATACCCCCACGAGCTAAGCGGCGGACAACGTCAACGCGTGGTCATCGCAATGGCCATCGCTCTACGCCCCAAACTTCTGATTGCGGATGAGCCGACAACCGCGCTCGACGTGACCACGCAGGCGCAAATTCTGAAACTTTTGCGCGACCTTGTTGATGATTTTGGTATGGGTCTGCTAATGATCACGCACGATTTGGCCGTGGTTTCGGATATGGCCGACACAATTGTCATCATGCGCAAGGGTGCGGTGGTTGAGGCAGGGCCAACACAACACATTCTCGCAAATATGCGACACCCCTACACACAGATGTTGTTTGAGGCGTCTGACCATCGCGTCACCCTTCCAACGCGCCCGGCACCGTCAGCTTTGCTCAAAGTGGAGAATGTTAGCCGGGACTATCGGCTGCCGCGCACTCAACTTTTTGGCAAGCCGGGCAGCTTTCGGGCGGTTAAGAATGTCAGCTTCACCCTTGAGAAAGGCGAACGACTGGGGCTGGTCGGCGAAAGCGGCTGTGGAAAATCCACACTGACACGCGCGATTCTGGGGCTGGAAGCGGTGCAGGAGGGCGAAATCACTCTGGATGGCGAGCCGGTTTTTGCCGACCATCGCCCCAACCTCAACGTCCGGCGTAAAATGCAGGTGGTTTTTCAAGACCCGTTTGGCAGTTTTAACCCGCGCCACCGAGTCGACAGGCTAATCACCGAGCCGTTTCATCTTTTGAGCGCGCCGCCGACGGGCCTAACCCGCAAAACAGCAATTGACGAAGCACTGACTGCAGTCGGACTTTCCACCAGTGATGCGCGCAAGTACATTCATGAATTCTCCGGCGGACAGCGCCAGCGTATTGCTATCGCGCGTGCGCTTATCATCAAACCGGAAATGATTGTTTTTGACGAAGCCGTCTCTGCTCTTGATGTTTCGGTTCGCGCCCAGATCCTCGATCTGCTGGCTGATCTTTGTGAAGCCTATCATTTGACCTACCTCTTCATCAGCCATGACCTGAGTGTTGTTCGCAATGTCACCGACCGGGTTTTAGTTATGAAGGCGGGGCAGATCGTGGAACAGGGTGACACCAAAGCCGTCTTTGCAAATCCGCAGCACCCCTATACCCAATCATTGATCGCAGCTGCCCCGCGCCTGCCTGATCTTGATGTCCTCAAACGGAGCCTTGCTGATGTCTGATATAATCTGGTTTGATCCTACGACCTGTCTGATCGGCGGCAGTTGGTCGGCACCGGCAACCGGCGAATCCTTGCCGTTGATCAATCCATCTGACGGATCGACTCTGTGCAACATCGCGCGCGGCGGTGCTGCTGATATTGATGCGGCGGTGGGCGCTGCGCAAGCGGCACTGGACGGTGATTGGGGCCACATGACCGCGCTTGAGAGAGGCCGCGTTCTGACTCGCATCGGTCAATTGGTGTTGGAAAAGGTTGAAGAACTCGCAACGTTGGAAGCCATGGATGTCGGAAAGCCACTCACGCAAGCGCGCGCAGATGCGGTGGCGCTTGCCCGATACATGGAGTTTTATGGCGGTGCTGCTGATAAGGTGCACGGTGCAACCATCCCCTATCTCGATGGGTACACTGTTTATACGCTGCGCGAACCACACGGGGTGACAGGCCACATTGTGCCGTGGAACTATCCGATGCAGATCATCGGGCGCTCTGTCGGGGCAGCGCTGGCGATGGGAAATGCCGCAGTGCTAAAACCAGCAGAAGAGGCCTGCCTGACCGCCCTCGCATTCGCTCATATCGCGCAAGAAGCCGGGTTACCTGACGGTGCATTAAATGTTGTCCCCGGGCTGGGGGCGGAAGCAGGGGCCGCATTGTCGTCTCATCCCGAGGTCCAGCATATCAGCTTTACCGGCTCAGTTCGGACCGGCGCGCTGGTCCAACAAGCGGCAGGGAAAAACGTGACCCCCGTTACGTTGGAACTGGGCGGCAAGTCTCCACAGCTGGTATTTGACGATGCAGATCTGGATGCCGCCTTGCCGTTTCTTGTCAACGCAGGGATCCAGAATGCGGGTCAAACCTGTTCTGCATCGTCACGTATTCTGGTACATCGCGGGGTCTACGATACGGTGCGGGATCGGATGGCTGCAGCCTACAGAGACCTTACAGTCGGTCCCGCAATGGACGATCTGCGGGTTGGTCCTCTGATCTCGAAAAGACAGCAAGAGATTGTGAATGGCTTTTTGCAGAAAGGTCACGATCTGACACTTGTGGCTCAGGGGGTTCTGGCGAGTGGTACAGAACATGCAGGTGCCTATGTATTGCCGACGCTTTTTTCAGATGTCCCGCCAGACCATTCACTGGCGCAGGACGAAATATTTGGGCCCATACAGGTTATCATTCCCTTTGATACTGAAGAGGAGGCAGTTCAAATTGCCAACGCGACCGACTACGGGTTGGTCGCCAGCATATGGACACAAAATGGTGCCCGACAAATGCGTCTGGCCAAGGCGTTGAACTCCGGGCAGGTCTTTATCAACAATTACGGAGCCGGCGGCGGCGTGGAACTGCCCTTTGGCGGCGTCGGAAAATCGGGACATGGTCGCGAAAAAGGCTTTGAGGCGCTTTATGGGTTTTCACAACTCAAAACGGTCGCCGCGTTCCACGGATAATTCGCAAGCAAAGCCGCGCTATTCTGCAGCCTCAACCCTGTCTTGAGTCATCGTGTCAAAGTCGCTCGCCTCATGACGCTCGTGCAATTGCCCTTCCAGCGGGCCCGACGTGGAATTCACCATCTTGCCGCGCTGCACCGCCGTACGAGCGCCGATCTGATTGGTCCAGCGCAGAACGTTTGTATAGCTTTTGGCATCTACGAACTCACCCGCGTCATAGGCTTCGCCCAGCACCATCCTCCCATACCACGGCCAAATCGCGATATCAGCGATCGTGTACTCTGGCCCACACATATATTCGTGATCCGCCAGATGGCGATCCAGTACATCCAGTTGACGTTTGACCTCCATCGTAAAACGGTCAATGCAGTATTCGATTTTGAACGGCGCATAGGCGTAGAAGTGGCCAAAACCACCGCCCAGATAAGGCGCGCTTCCCATTTGCCAGAACAACCATGACAGACATTCCGGTCGGTCTGCTGGATCAACAGGCAAGAATGCCCCAAACTTTTCAGCCAGATGAAGCAAGATCGCGCCGGATTCAAAAATCCGCGTCGGCTTTGGCGTGCTGTGATCCATCATGGCTGGGATTTTTGAATTGGGATTTATGTCGACGAACCCGCTGCCAAACTGATCACCATCACCGATCCGGATCAGATGAGCATCATATTCCGCGGCCTCAAACCCTAACGCCAGCAGTTCCTCCAACATCACGGTGACCTTGACGCCATTGGGCGTGCCTTGCGAATAAAGCTGCAACGGATGCCGCCCGACGGGCAGTTCTTTGTCATGGGTCGCTCCGGCGATGGGTCGGTTGGTCTTTGCGAATGCGCCGCCATTCTCCTTTTCCCAAGTCCAGACTTTGGGTGGAACATATTCTGACGTTTCGGTCATGGCTGGAACTCCGGTTGGGAAATGCTAATTCGTCGGCCCACCGTAAACAGCTTGCCCCGGAGCCGCAATTGGCGGCATCCTAATAATCACAAACACGTGGGGGATACGATTTGCGACTAAGCGGAAAAACAGCCATCGTCACGGGCGGCGCATCAGGATTTGGCGCAGGTATTGCCGCCAAGTTCATCGCTGAAGGCGCCCAGGTGATGATTGCCGATATTAACGAAACTGCAGCTCAGACCGTAGCCAGCGAATTGGGTGTCAATGCAGTAGGCCAGACTGTTGATGTCTCAAACGGACCGTCCGTTCAGGCTATGGCCACAGCCGCGTTGGGTGCCTTTGGCCATGTCGATATACTAATCAACAATGCGGGCGTAACCCATCTACCGACAGCGCTGGAATCTGTCAGCGAAGAAGATTTTGATCGCGTGTTTAATATCAACATGAAATCTGTCTATCTGACCGCCCGCGCGCTGGTGCCACATATGAAAAAGCGCGGCGCTGGCACAATCCTCAACGTGGCCTCAACGGCCGGGGTGTCACCGCGTCCCAAGCTGAACTGGTACAATGCATCCAAAGGCTGGATGATCACCGCAACCCGAACCATGGCAGTCGAACTGGCTCCCGACGGCATTCGGGTTAACGCATTAAACCCCGTTGCCGGCGAGACCCCTTTGCTCAAGTCCTTCATGGGAGAAGACACGCCCGAAGTGCGGGCCAAGTTCTTGTCGACCATTCCATTGGGGCGTTTTTCCACCCCGGAGGATATGGGCAACGCCGCCTGCTTCCTTTGCTCGGACGAGGCATCAATGATCACAGGAGTCTGCATGGAAGTTGATGGCGGGCGGTGCATTTGATGAGCGCGATCAACCTTAAAGATAAACTCAGGGCCTTCACCACACATTGGGATCCGCATGTCATCGCGGATTACAACAACAATGATGTGATGGTCGTGAAATTTCAGGGCGAATTTCCGTTTCACCACCACCCCGATACCGACGATTTCTTTCTGGTTCTCGAAGGAGAAATGATCATGGACGTCGAAGGCGCATCACATACTGTCGGCGCCGGAGAGTTGTATGTCGTGCCCAAGGGGCAGACCCATCGCCCCCGAGCCGAACAGGAGTGCAAAGTGCTGTTGATCGAGCCCAAGGGAGTGCCCAACACCGGCGATCCGGCAACTGCCGCGCCAAAGCCGAGAATTTGATGAAACCGGGCCCTAAGAATTTGATCACTGATGTGCCGGGTCTGCTGGTCGGCAATGCGCAAGATGATGCATTGAAATCCGGCGCAACAGTATTGACCGCCGACGCGCCATTTACAGCATCTGTGCATGTCATGGGCGGCGCGCCCGGAACCCGCGAAACAGACCTGCTCGCCCCCGACAAATCTGTGGCAAAGGTCGATGCGCTGGTTTTATCAGGCGGCTCTGCCTATGGGCTCGATGCGTGTTCAGGTGTGGTTGACGGATTGCGCGCAGCAGGGCGCGGTTTTGCCGTTGGAACAGCAGTCATCCCTCTGGTTCCAGGCGCAATCCTGTTTGATTTGCTGAATGGCGGAAGCAAGGATTGGGGTGATAACCCCTACCGCGCACTTGGTCGCTCCGCCTATGACGGGGCAACGCGCGACTTTCGTTTGGGCACTACTGGCGCTGGCACCGGCGCGTTGACAGCTATGATAAAAGGCGGCCTCGGCTCTTCCTCGCTGGTTCTGGAATGCGGCATTACCGTTGGCGCATTGGTGGCCACTAATCCGGTTGGCAGCGTCACCACGCCCGGCGACCGGTATTTCTGGGCTGCAGCTTTTGAAATTGACGGGGAATTTGGAGGGCTTGGGCCAGACGAAAAGGCAGGACTCGGCCGCACACTCGAAAGCCGCAAAATGCGTCGCATGCTTGGCGCTGAAGATTTTGATACCAATCGTATCAATACAACAATTGCCATTGTAGCGACCGATGCGCCGCTTAGCAAAGCGCAGTGTCAACGCATGTCTGTCGCAGCCCACGACGGAATTGCGCGCGCCATCGTTCCGGCCCACACACCCAGTGACGGCGATCTGGTTTTTGCCGCGGCCACCGGTACTAGCGCAGCTGATCCGGAAACCCATCTGGGTGAAATCGGCCACGCCGCCGCCTTGTGCCTATCGCGCGCGATAGCAAGGGCAGTCTATCACGCGACCCCTGCTCCAGGTGATTTGCTGCGGTGCTGGTCCGATCTAAACAGCTGACGCTGCGACAGCAGTCTGCTCAGTTTAGTCAAATTTCATCCACCGCGCCATCGATCCTGACCTGCTAGTGAGCTTTATGACGGCAGCAAAAAGGCCGCGATCCTTGGACCGCGGCCTTCTCTCTAGATCACAGAACAAAGGTTCTAGTTGGATTCGGCCGCTTCCTCAGCAGCAGACTCTTCAGCAGCCATTTCTGGCCCAACACTGACCAGGTAAGCGTAAACATCCTCTCCGCCTTTCTTCAGCTTGAAGGACATTTTTGATTTTGCGGAACTGTCGTCCAGATACGTCCGCAGGAACTTTTTCGGATCCTGCACGTAAGAAAGGAATTTCTCCTCGTCCCAAACCAAATCGGCCTCGCCTGCAGCAACAATAGAATTGCCATATTTGAAACCGTCAACCGTACCCGCTGTCCGACCAATCACCCCGTACAGATTCGGTCCGGTTTTTCCGCCTTTCAAAACCACAGTGCCGTCATCCGCTACTATCTGGTGGCAAGATTTGCACTTTTTGAAACCTTTTTCGCCAGCTTCGACGTCTCCCGCGCCCTGTGCGAGGGCTGGGCCTGCAAAGGCAGCTGCGGCTAGAGCGATCACATAACGGTTCATATAGCTTCTCCATGATTTGTGGTTGCGTAAGATAAGTAATGCAAAACCCCGAGAGTCAACGACACAATCCTGCGACGTCTAGACACTGGTCGGTTAAACACAATCTGGATTCTAACCGATTTTGCCATGAAACTCTCTGAAAAATACTGTGATTTACCACGTGAACAAGCACTGGCGCAGAGGCGTGCTGTGACGTATCTGTGAAGAAAATCACCATTATTCGACCAAACCAAAACAGACAAGCGGAACGAACCGTAGATGACTGAGATTATGATACCGGGCTGGGTCAACGGCGAGCTGGCAGCGGTTGAAAAGCTGGAAGCCCATCAAAAGGGCATCAGGCACAAGGCAGTGTCGGTGTTTATCGTGCAGGACAATCAAGTCTTGCTGCAGCAACGAGCCTTAATCAAATACCACACACCCGGACTTTGGGCGAACACCTGCTGCACCCACCCGGAATGGGGCGAGAGTTCAAGCCACTGCGCGGTGCGCCGACTGCGTGAAGAACTGGGCATCACCGGTCTTGTCCCCGAATATCGCGACCAACTTGAGTATCGAGCAGATGTCGGCAACGGGCTGATTGAACATGAGGTGGTAGACGTCTTTTTGGCCGATGCAACCAAACCACTCACACTCACGCCGAACCCAGACGAAGTGATGGCAACGCGGTGGATCGAGTTTCCCGATCTTTTAGCTGAAATCCAGCGCACACCAGAGGTGTTCACACCGTGGCTGAAAATCTACCTGCAGGAACATGCTGCCACAATCTTTGGATCCGAGTTGCCTTTTCCAGCGCAAGGCTGATCCTTGCACCGAACCCAGCGGACTGATTGACTGCCCTCAAAGCAGGAGCAGCTTATGACAGTTCTCATTGCCGGCGGCGGTATCGCCGGACTTACTCTTGGTTTGACGCTTCACCAGATTGGAGTGCCGTTTCGGATATACGAAGTAACGCGGGCGATCCGTCCAATGGGCGTGGGCATAAATATCCAACCCAACGCGGTGCGCGAGCTCTTTGATCTGGGACTGGCGCATGAGCTTGACAGGATCGGTATCAAGACCCGGCAATATGGGTTTTATTCCAAGCACGGGCTCACAATCTGGGAAGAATCGCGCGGCC
>RCNE010000537.1_pt1 | contig 20501 bp, 16 predicted proteins | sample 2041361 | NCBI WGS metagenome assembly RCNE01 (sample SAMN09708229, study PRJNA481090) | Marine sediment metagenome, whole genome shotgun sequencing project.
CGTTGGACACAAGCAGTTGCTTAGGTCTGTCAGCCAAATATTCTTTTGAGCAAAAAAGTCAACTTGTCGGTACGCTGCGGCCTTATTCAATGATTAGTCTGCCGGCTCTTTCCCATAACGCCAACGTAGATCGCCACAATCACAACGATAGCCGCGGTCACTTTTGTATCTCGGGCTACTGATTCTTGTCACTGTAAGGATGGCTCACGGTGTCGGTCATTGGGTTGTAACCGGTCTTGTTTAACAATAATCAAATCACCCACGCCGATCTGGACTATACATCCAGAGTCCGGGCCGTATTATGTGCTTTCGCAGGTGAGCCTGATGGTCAGGATTTTCTACCAGGCCAACCTGACAGAAGCGGCTATCAACCCGCCTGCACCTGCCCAGGCCTCGGTGCGTTTGCTGGATGAAGTACCCTATCAGTCTGACCGGAACGGTGAGCGTTACCGTGTGCTGGAGAGACGTTATGCTATTTTTCCCGAGCGCTCAGGCACACTGACTATACCGGCCATGCAACTCAGTGGGCGTTTGATAGAGAGGCCATCTGACCGTCTGTGGCAGCCGACAGTACGCGGTCGCCGGGTGCAGGTTGAAAGTGAGCCATTGGTACTGGAAATAAGCCCGCGTCCTGCGTCATTCACGGGAGACTCATGGTTGCCTGCGCGGCGGGTCACACTCTCGCAGCAAATTTCAGATAATGGAAAGCTGCATGTTGGTGAACCGATTACACGCACGGTGATAGTTGATGCCGTGGGTCTGGAAGAAAACATGCTGGAGGAGCCGGTATGGCCTGAATTGCCCAATACACGTATTTACCCTGACCAACCACAGGGTATTAGCCGTGACGACGGAGAATGGGTACTGGGGCACAAGGAATTTCGCTATGCCATCGTCCCGGAGCAATCCGGTGAACTGGTATTGCCGGAGATAAAACTCGACTGGTGGGATACGGTTAACCATCGGCAGCGTACCGCCATGCTTCCGGAGCACCAAGTTAATGTTCTGCCATCTGAACTGAGTCCTGCGGCAATCATGCCACCGCCAACTGCGGGTGTTTTACCCGATGTTACCAAGGGCGTATCAGCCGAGGGTTCAACTTTTTCGGGCAACACCTTCTTTTGGAAAATCGGTACCGTCGCGTTTGCCGCTCTGTGGCTACTGACACTGGTTCTCTATTTACGGCGCGGTAGAGTCAACGCAAGGCCATCAGATCCAAATGGGTCAGGCTCATCGAGCGAAAAAGAACTGCTGGAACATTTCCAGCAAGCTTGCCAGAAAGGTGATGCTCCCTCAGCACGCAAAGATCTTGCGCAATGGATCAGGAATTTTGCACCGCAGGAGCAACGCGGCAGTATGCGTGATTTTGGTGCAGCCTGTGGTGATGCAGAACTGCAACTGTCAATCGCGGAACTGGATATCAGCGGATTTGCCGACCATGTTTCCGGTGCGTGGAAGGGCGAACCGCTGTGGCTTGCTTTCAAACGTTGGCAGACCGGTTCAGGCAGACCACAATCCACTGCAGTTGGTGAGAAACCGGATTTATACGCTCACTAGTTGGCAACCCCCCGCATGCTTGGTGAGTGTGGTTAACGCTTCGAGTTTAAAGGAACGGGTTTCGGGCCGTGCTGCAGAAATGCATCACGGCCCGATTTGACATCGGCTGACCAGCTTTCCCAATCGCGCTGGTGTGGGTTCAATCACAACCCATCATGTAGCCTGTGGGTTTACGGGGCTTGCTGACCTGCTTTAGCGCCCTTTCTTCGGCACCAGGTCATCCTGGCTCTGGCCTGATCCGACAGGCTCATACAGGGCGATTTCGGTCAGGTCATCATCCAGGTCTTCAATCGCTATTTCAAGTGTGTAGGCCGTTCCGCTGCTTGTGTTACCCGAGGGAACACGGTTGCTGTCTTCCACGGCGAAATCGATGTAAATCATATAGTCATCGACATAAGCCGTAGGCACAACAATACTGGTAACCAGCAGTAACCTGCCACCGCAGTCGTCATCTCCGGAGCAGTCATTTCCAGCACCGGGAACCTCGGCGATGCCCATGGAATCCATGACATCATCAAAATCAAGCGTCAGATGGGGGCTGTCAGCATCTTCAAGCAGACCATCTATCATCTGCCAGATATCATCAGACACAATGCCTTCGGCTGGATGATGGGACCACACTGGTGCGACGTACAGTATTCCAAGGAACATCAGGCTTAGTATCATTAATCGTTTCATACAATCATCTCCTGAATTAAACAAAAAAAATAGATACATAGATCTCCATTACAAGCCATTACCCGTGGGCAAAACCGCCCTGGGTCATAGCTTTATCCCCGACAATATCTCCATCGCACGACCGTGAAATCAAACAGGTATGCTGTCTGAGTCGCTACAGAACCGGGAGATTAGGAAATGCGTGATTGTGTGAATAATCTGTCGATGCAGTAGCGTTCAGTAACACACGCTAACCATAATGCTGGCTCGCTTAATCTACGCTTAAGAGAGTCTAAACTTTTGCTTAAATCCGGTTTAAAGTTTATTAAACACGAGGGAGGGAAGTCGCCAGAGTGACTTCAGGGGTTGGCTTTCATTACCAGGGTATCGATCCTGTTATCGGATAACATACGGCGGATTTCATCAGCCTCACGGGCACCCTGAAATGGCCCGAGCCGCACCCGGTGCCAGGTTTTACCATTCACTGTAACCTTCTGTACCCTTGCCATCGAGCCTAACATCGCGAGTTGTGCTTTCATCTGCTCGGCGTCTTTTGCGTTGCGGAATGACCCTGCCTGCAGGATATACTGATCCTGCTTATCGACGGCTGCTGCCGGCGCTGTCGGTTCGGCACTGTCGGCCTTGCGGCTTAATTCCTGCTGGGGTACAACGACTTCCATTTCAGGCAAAACCGTAAAAAAGTCATAACGTGGTTTCTTGGGCTCGGCAATTTTTTCGTCAACCAGTGCGGGCTCCATTGATCCGGAGGGCTTGCTGTCCACAGAGGGCAAATGCTGTTTAATCTCCGGCAAATATCCTTTTACCATCAAAAAGACGGCTGCACCCAAGCCGATGAGAACACCTCCCAGTAACCAGAACCATGCCGGGATACCACTTGGGGCTTGTCTTTTTGTACCGCGACGGTTGCCTGCTGTCCTGCGTTTGGCTGCCATTACATCGTATCCGGCGCTGATATTCCGAGCAATGCCAAGCCATTGGCGAGGACAATACGCGTGGCGAGTATCAGGTTTAACCGCACATTCCTGATGTTTTCATCATCGACAAGAAACTGCTGTGAATTGTAATAGGCGTGAAACTCGGTAGCCAGCGCTTGCAGGTAATGGGCGAGCTGATGTGGAGCGCGCAAACGTGCGGAAGACTCAATAATCTCAGGGTAACGGCTCAAGGCGCGCAACAACAAAATCTCATGGGGCTCGGTCAACAGGTTCAGTGCAGCCTCGCCAATGGCCTGGTTGTGTGTTTCATTCATTTGTTCGAGGTTTCGGAAAACGCTGCAGATGCGCGCGTGCGCGTACTGGATGTAGTACACCGGGTTTTCATTGGTACGGGATTTGGCCAGGTCAAGATCAAAATCCAGATGCTGTTCATGTGAACGCATGACGTAAAAGAACCGGGCAGCATCACTGCCGACCTCATCGCGTAGTTGCCGCAGGGTGATGAAATCGCCGGAGCGAGTGGACATGGAGACCTTTTCGCCTTTGCGATATAGCACGGCGAACTGGACCAGCAGTATTTCAAGTCGGTCAGGGTCTTCACCCAGGCCCTGGGCTGCTGCCCTCAAACGGGCTATGTAGCCATGATGATCGGCGCCAAAAATGTAAAGGGCCTTTTCAAACCCACGTTCCATTTTGTTCAGGAAATAGGCAATGTCGGATGCAAAGTAGGTTGTGCGGCCATTTTCACGGATGATAACCCGGTCTTTCTCGTCGCCAAGTGCCGATGCGCGAAACCAGGTTGCGCCATCTTTTATATACAGGTGCCCGTTTTCCTCGAGCCGTTCAATGGCACGCTTGATTGCGCCGCTGTCTTCAAGTTCTTTTTCACTGAACCAGTGGTCAAAATCAACCCCAAAGTCCAACAGGTCTTTTTGAATGTCGGTGAGAATACTGTTGACTGATATTTCGAAGAAAATCTGGTAACCAGCATGCCCCATTGATTCCCTGGCCCGTTCAATGAGTGCATCAATATGTGTTTCACGATTACCGCCCTCTGCTTCATCAAACGGTAAACCATCGGTGACTTCATGCCCTTTGAAGCGCCATTTGTCACCTACTTCATTACGAACCTCGCGGGCAATATCGTAGATATAATCACCCCGGTACCCGTTCGCCGGGAAACGTATCTGTTCGCCGCAAAGCTCCAGGTAGCGTAACCAGACACTGACAGCAAGGATATCCATCTGCCGGCCATTGTCATTGACATAATACTCACGCTGAACCTGGAACCCCGAAGCCTGAAGGATACTGGCAAGACTGGCGCCATAGGCAGCACCACGACCATGACCTACATGCAATGGCCCGGTCGGGTTGGCAGAAACAAACTCAACGGTGACTTCGTGCCTGGGATCAGGCGGCACATGCCCGTAGCTGTCACCATGATACAGGATGTCTTTGACGACAGTGGTCAGTGCAACCTGGTTCATGTAGAAATTAATAAACCCCGGACCAGCGATTTCCGCATGGCTCAGCTGGCGTGAACGCGGTAACTTGTCGCGAATGATATCTGCCAGTTCCCTGGGTACCATGCCTGTGCGCTTGGCAAGGACCATTGCCACATTGGACGCAAACTCACCATGTTCGGGTGAACGGGTGCGCTCCAGTTGCGGCACAATATCGCAATCTGTGCTTAATACACCGTCGCGTATCAGGTGTAAAAGAGCCTGAATCAATAGTTCTTCAATGTGTTCTTTCAAGAAAAATCCTGTGAGCGGTCGCAAAAAGGCAATATGAAAGCAATCTATTGTAAACGTTTGAACCAGCGCTGAAAACGATTGGCGACAGTTGGAGGTAATTTATCACTCTCACTGGTGCCAGGCTGATACGATCACGGCGTATTGGTGCGGGAACACAGCTTTCGCGCTAAAACCGGTCAGCCTGTGGATAACTCTGTGAGTAAATTTGTTTTAGGTATCCACTTTACTGAGCATGTTAAGATTGCTTGAATCCTGACTTCAATAAAGAAGCTATGAATTGCAATAAAAATCAATTAGATATATTGTATATTGCATAGTTTTATATCAACACATGCATTAAACCCCTGTTTTTTGAAATGACGTCTTTATCTGTGCATAAAAATAAGCTGTGGCGGTGTGATCGGCGGGTTGGACATATAAATAGTGCCTTTTATACGCATAAAAACATAAGTTGTTGCTATATTTCACATAAAGTCCAACAAGCCTGTATTCGAAACCGATTTGGAGAATCACTGAAATGTCCGGCCTGATGTCTCTGGGCCTGTTTCTTGCGGCCGGTTTATCATTACTGGCAGGGTTTCCTGTGGCATTCACTCTCGCGGGTGTCGCACTGATCTTTGCCCTGATCGGCATCATGACCGGTATTTTTGATCCTGCTTTCCTGAGCGCATTTCCCAGTCGCATATTTGGCATCATGAGTAATCAAACGCTGATTGCCGTGCCTGTTTTCGTTTTCATGGGTGTCATGTTGGAGCGCTCAAAGCTTGCCGATCAACTGTTGCAGGCATTGGCACAGTTGATGCGCAGAATTCCGGGAGGGTTGGGTCTGGCGGTGATGCTGGTGGGTACCCTGATGGCGGCAAGTACCGGTATTGTCGGTGCCACGGTTGTCACCATGGGTTTGCTGTCCTTACCGACCATGTTGCGGAATAATTATGCACCGTCTATTGCCACCGGAACGATCTGCGCGGCAGGAACACTTGGCCAGATCATTCCGCCATCCATCGTTTTGATACTGCTCGCGGATGTGCTTTCCAATGCATATCAACAGGCACAGTTGCACATCGGTATATTTAGTCCTGAGACGATATCGGTCGGTGAGTTGTTCGCCGGTGCGCTGTTACCGGGCCTGGCATTGGTGGGTCTTTATATGCTGTACCTGGCGGCACTGGCATTTATCAAGCCGTCTGCCATGCCGGCAATAGAAACCGAAGAAGGCGAAGATGTCTCGCTGTTCAATCTTTTGAGTTTGCTGGGGGGGCCCTTGTTTCTGATAGTGGCAGTACTTGGTTCAATCCTGATGGGGCTGGCTACGCCCACCGAGGCGGCAGCTGTGGGTGCAACCGGTGCCATCTTACTGGCTCTGAAACAAAAGCAACTTTCGGTCGCAACCCTGCGCGCTGTCGTGTATCAGTCAGCCAGGGTCAGTGCGATGGTGTTTATGATCCTGATAGGTGCTTCGCTGTTCAGCCTGGTGTTTCGGGGATATGGCGGTGATGAATACGTTCAATCTTTACTGACGAATTTGCCGGGTGGACAGACAGGGGCCCTGCTGATCGTCATGTTGGCCTTGTTCCTGTTAGGGTTCATCCTGGATTTTATCGAGATCACCTACGTGGTCGTACCCATTGTCGGGCCGGTATTGTTGGCCATGGGTATCGACCCGGTCTGGCTGGGTGTCATGATCGCCATTAATTTGCAGACATCGTTTCTGACACCCCCCTTTGGTTTCTCCCTGTTTTACCTGCGTGGTGTGGCTCCACCGGAGATTGCTACTTCTTCGATTTACAAGGGTGTAATCCCGTTCATCATTATCCAATTAATAATGTTGGGCTTATTGACACTGTGGCCGCAGTTAGCCACATGGTTGCCAGCAGTTATTTATTCCTGATTGCGTCTTCAATTAGCGGTGAATTGATCCGTAAATTTTTTTTTAAAGCTCAGGACGCAGGTTAAGCAACGCTTGGTCCGATATGGCGGTCCAGGGTCTTACGATGTCCGTAAAAGCCCGGTATGATGCGTAGATACGCCCCATCAATTCTGTTTCGGCGGCCAATTCACTCATAAATTCATCACTGATGGCACTTAGTTGATTCAGCACCTCATCGGGGAAACGGCGAAGTTCGACACCGTGCTCATTGACCAGGTTTTTCAAAGCCACTCCATTGTTGTAAGTGAAGTCGGACAAGCTGTCCATAACGGCGGCCTGGCAGGCTACTTTCACGATGGCCTGCAGATCCGGGGGTAATGAATCCCAGGCTGATTGGTTGATCATGCATTCCAGCCCGGAGCCAGGCTCCTGCCAACCCGGGTAATAGTAGTACCTGGCTGCCCTGAACAGACCGAAAGCGAGGTCGTTATAGGGACCAACCCATTCGGCTGCATCAATGGTTCCGGTCTGTAAGGCCGTGAATAATTCGGCCCCGGGGATATTGGTTGGTGTTCCGCCCGCCCGTTTAAGAATCTCGCCACCGGGGCCGGGGATACGCATTTTTAGGCCCTGGATATCCGCGATACTATTGATCTCGCGGTTGAACCAACCGCCCATTTGCGGCCCTGAATTACCTGCCAGGAATGGCACGAGACCATGGGGCGCATACACCTCTTGCCACAACTCGAGTCCCCCGCCATAGTAAATCCAGCCATTTAACTCCTGGGCTGTCATGCCAAAGGGTATACCTGAGAAAAACTGTGCTGCTGATGCCTTGCCCTTCCAGTAATAGGTGGCGCTGTGACCCATTTCTGCAGTGCGTTGCTGAACGGCATCAAAAACCTCGAATGCCGGTACCAGTTCGTTGCCGCCATATACCTTGATTTTCAAACGGCCGTTGCTGAGTTTGTTGATGTTTTCGGCCAGGCGGCTGGCTCCCGTACCCAGACCGGGAAAGTCCCGCGGCCAGGAGGTGACCATCTTCCATTCAAAACTCTCTGTGGTCGATTGGCCATCGCAAGCAGCCTGCGATTCGGTCTGTTTTCCACACGCACTCAACAGACCCGTTACGCCAGCCAAACCCGTGGCAGCTACAAACTTTCTTCGATCCATTGATCAAACACTCCCAGTATGAATAATTTTTTACGCTCTTGGTGTTATAGTGAAACATAGAAGTCTATATGAGATCAGAAATTCATGAAATCAGAGGATACTTCAGAAACAAGGCAACTACTTTTAGAGCTACGTGAAGAGCACCGCGACCTTGATCTGGCCATCGATCGCATGGCCACGGATCCGTTCCAGGATCAATTGCATATGCGGCGTTTGAAAAAACGTAAACTGAAGCTCAAAGACTGGATAACACGACTGGAATCCAGGTTGATTCCGGATATGGACGCTTAGCCCGTATATTGCACCAGTATCCTGGCCCTGGCTTGTCCATGCACGACTGGACTTGAGCTTCCTTCGACCCATAGCTACAGCTATGGGTCTCAGTCCAGCCCTTCGCCCAGTCGCACCTGTCCGGCGCCATCATCCAGAATACTGGTGCAATATACGGGCTAGGAGTCTGTCTTTTCCGTCACTTCTGTGATGGGTGTCTGACGGTCAATTTCAAGTCGGATTGCTTCGCCGAGAATGAATTTTGCATCCTGGCTCATCTGTTCCAGACGCTCATCAAATACCAGTTTGTTATCGTTGTTGGGTGACAGGTAGCCGGTGTTGCGCAATTCTGCAATAAACTGCTTGAACAGGGCTTTGTCGTAAAACTCCGGTGCGTTGAATTCATGCAGCATGGATATACGCTGGGCCGTTTGAATACACAGATTCTCAAGTTCTGCCCTGCTTAATTCACCCGATCCGTATCTTGCCAATATTGAGATGGTGATCAGGTAACGGTGTATGGTTTGTAAAAGGCTGTGTGCCAGGATATTGAGTTGTAAAACCGCTTCGGGATTATCTTTTGCGCGCGAAAGTGTTACCCCGTCCTCCTTTCGGATTAGCAGGCCATTTTGCACAAGTTGTTCAATGGATTCATCCAGGGCCTTTGTGATCTGACGCTGACCCCAGGGTGTGAATAATTCGGCCTTCAGAAATGGCTGGATGATAATTGCGAACTTATGCAGATGCTCAATCAGGAAGCTACGGTGCTCTAGAAAGCAACAGGCAACGAGCGAAGGTAATGCCATCAGGTGACCGATATTGTTACGGAAGAAAGTCAGGCTCACGGCGCGATCAGGCTTCAGGGAAATTATGTCCCCCAGAATGTGTTCCTGACGTTGCAGGATTTTCATTTCAAACCCGTAGGCGATGATCTCCTCGGCGCTCTTTTGAGTAATAGTCACCCGGCCAGGTGTCGGTTTTTGGCTTAACAGGGTCTTGTAAAGATCTATTTGCTTCGCGAGTTGTCTTTCACCCATGGCATGTCGCGGTGTACCCAGCAATGCCAGTGCCAGCAGATTCACCGGGTTAACATCGGCGCTGGCATTGATGTTTGTCATGATTTGCTGGCCAAGGTCTTCTATGGCACTGTTTAGCCAGTCGGGTCGCCTGGCCTCTTTGCTGATGGTTTCCTGCCATTGCGGATCCCGTTCACTGAGCAGGTCGTCGAGGAATATGGGTTCACATAGACTGACGTGTGCCTTGCCGTAATTATGCCGGGCGATACCAAAGATCTTTCCAAGATCGGAAAATCTTTCTTTTCGCTTTGCTTTGCCGGACAATTCGGTGGTGTAACTGTCACCTTCCGCCAGTCGTTCGTAACCGATGTAGACCGGCTGAAACATGATCGGCCTGACCGGCGCATTAAGATAACTCCTGACTGACATGGCCAACATACCGACTTTGGGTGGCAGCAAGCGACCGGTGCGACTGCGGGTACCTTCGATGAAATATTCAATCGAGACCCCCTGTGTCTGAATCATGCTGAGGTATTCATGAAAAACAGTGGCGTAAAGTTTCTGGGAGCGGAAAGACCTGCGCAGAAAGAACGCGCCACAACGCCGCATCAGGGGGCCGACGAAGGGAAGGTTCAGATTGAGCCCGGCAGCGATATGCGGTGGAATAAAGCCATGCTCATGAACCAGGTAAGAAACCAACGCGTAATCGAGGTGACTGCGATGGCACGGCACATAGATGACTTCGTGCCCCAGCGCATGGTGTTGAAAATCATCAAAATTATTGACCTTGATCCCGTTGTAAATTCGATTCCAAAGCCAACTGATCAGGATTGCAGCAATGACTATTGCCGAGTAGGAGTAATTGGCTGCAATTTCACGGACAAATTTTGTCGCCTGACGACGGGCCTGTTCCAGTGTTATTCCGGAACGACGCGCCTCTTCTTCTGTGGCAGCCCGAACCGTCGGTGAATTGATAACCAGATCGACCATGGTGCGGCGGTGAGAGAGATCAGGACCGATGGCGGCAGTCCGTACGCGTTTAAAATGCACCCTGAGTATGCGTGATACTTTTCTCAGTGCGACCGATGCATCAAGACCTTCCGCAGCAAGGTCCTGCAGGGATATAGGGCGACTGAATTGAATAAAGGTTTTACGGCCATTAACCAGTGTGCTGAATAGACGACGAAGCCGGCCGCCGATCTCCCAGTTCTCAGTGAAAATGACACGTGTTAAACCACTATCCTTGCTCGGTCTCTGACCTACAAGGATGGTTACAGGTACCAGTTGAATATCCAACTCCGGGTTTGCCCAACTCTTTTCGACCATAAGTTGCAACATCCTGGAATGGCTTCGTGGATCGGGGCTACGAAATAAAAGACCCTTGAGCCGTTTCAAGACTGCATAGGAGCGGAGCGGGCTTTCCGGAATGCCGGCGACTGGTAACAACACACGAGCCAGATTTTGCTTTTCACAGAATTTGTCGAGAATCAATATGGATGACAAAGCATAAGAATCCATAACATAGCAGACCGGTCGATTGCCCTTGCTGCCGGTATTGCCATCAGGATCCGCCTTGACACGGGGTTTGACCCACAGGCTCAGGATATTTCTCAGGACCAGGTACCAGCGCAGTTTCAATTTTGCGATCCAGTTGTGGTTGGTGTCTTGCTTACCCATAGGTTTAAGTTTTGTTTGACCGTAAGCTATTCTAACTTGGATTTGTAAACAGACATAAAAAATCCGGGCGAGACACGAGGTCTGCCCGGAAAATCCGGCAGAGCCGGAGAGGATCGGTTAATCGAATAAAAATGAAAATTATTATTCTATTAATTAGTTAGGTGGGTATCGTAATGTTAAACATTAACATTTGTCAACACCCACCGATTGAACTGGGATAGTCTTTTTACGACTATTTGCCCGTAAAGTAAAGTTTAGACCCTTGATTAAGGGTCTAAAAGTGCGCGTGCTATGTCAGCTTGTATCGCTTCTGCTGCCCGGGCAGGGTCGGTGGCTGCGCGTATGGGTCTGCCAACAACCAGGTAATCTGCCCCGTCGCGAATGGCTTGATACGGTGTCATGACGCGCTGCTGATCGTCATCATTATGAATGGGCCGGATACCGGGGCAAACCGTAATCAGGCGGGGGTCAGCATGTTCACGCAGGGTGCTGACCTCCAGACCGGACGAAACCACGCCGTCACAACCAAGGGCCAGCGCGCGTCTTGCACGTGATAATACCAATGTTCGTGCATCGCATTGAAAGCCGAGATCATCAAGGTCGCCCTGATCAAGGCTGGTCAGGGCAGTAACGGCAAGGATTTGCATGCCGCCCTTGGCATCAGCGGCTGCTTTGAGCATGCTGTCATTGCCGTGCACGGTACAGAAATCCACTTCATGAAGGGCCAGTTGCCTGACGGCCGCAGCAACGGTCGCTGGAATATCAAACAGCTTCAAATCCGCAAATATCTTTTTGCCCTTACCCTTGAGTTCTGCCATGAGTTCAAAATAGTGACCGGACAAAAACACTTCCAGCCCCAGTTTATAAAACTCAACTGAATCTCCCAATTTGGAAATCAGTGCCTGAGCGTCTTCAAGGTTTGGCACATCGAGTGCAAAAATCAATCGTTCGCGGTTGGGAATATGGGTGTTAACTGTCGACATGATGAGCCCTCTGGCTTTGATCCTGGTGTTGTAGAAATTCAGTGATATGGGTACCAACCTGCTCCGGTTGTTCCATATGAAAATGATGATGACCATCTGTCATGACATGCTCGCTGTCAGGTATGGCGTAAAGGCGTTTGTGCGCCATGTCTTCGCCAAAATAATCGATAATCGAGCCCGAGGTCATCAGCAGCGTGGGTGAACGGATTGCGGCGAGCATTTCCAGCGACTGCTCATCACCGGGCAATTGCGGTGAACGCCAGTTCAGACGCGGGTCGGTACGCCATTGATAATAATCACCGGTGTGCTCCAGTGAGCGCTCACAAAGCAGGCGCGCAGCATCATCGGATAACGGTGATTTTTTTTGCCGGGCAAGCATGGCTTCTTCTACCGATTCGTATGGTCTCAGGAAACTGCGGGCTTTGCGTACCGATATCATCGACAGGCGCAATTGCGATGCAGCCTGATTGGCCGGTAGTGCCAACAGGCCAAGGGAATCCAGTAATACCAGGCGGTTAACCCTTTCGGGTATGGCTGCTGCAAAACAACTGGCGATACTGCCACCCATGGAATGACCGATGAAATGACATTGATCCCAACCCAATACGTCCATTGCCGCATCGATATCAAACAGGTAATCCGTGAAATAATAGCGGCTGGTTTCCGGCCGATGCGCGGAGAAACCGTGACCGGCAAAATCGAGTGCCAGGAGGTCAAAATCCTCAAGGTACGGCGCCAGTGGAACAAATGACGCGGCATTGTCCAGCCAGCCATGAAGACACAATACCTTCGGTGCGCCGGGTCTGGCCCAGTGCAGGCCTTCGAGTGTGCCCCACGACAGTTGAATGTTAACCGGTGCGGCTTTCATGAGCTGCTCAGGTTGGCATAAGCCAACACCAGCCACTTGGCGCCTGCGCGATTAAAATTGACCTGTATGCGGGCGTGCTCGCCAGAGCCCTCAAAGCTGATGACTGTACCGTTACCAAACTTCTTGTGACTGACCGATTCGCCCAGGCGATATGGCCAGTCCTGATTGCTACTGGAACCGGCTTTCGGGTATTTCGGGGCGCTGGGGCTAACCCATGGTCGTTGGACCTGCATTCGTGGACGGATTTCCTGTATCAATCCTGACGGGATTTCATTCAGAAAGCGTGATGGACGGCAATGGCTTTCCGAGCCGAACATCCGTCTGACCTCGGCATGGCTGAGGCACAGGTTCTCCCGCGCGCGGGTAATACCCACATAACAAAGCCGGCGTTCCTCTTCGAGGCGTCCGCCCGCTTCCATGACGCTGCGTTGGTGTGGAAACAGACCGTCTTCCAGACCCACGATAAATACCATTGGAAACTCCAGACCCTTTGCCGAGTGCAGTGTCATCAATTGCACACAGTCGTCCCAGGCTTCACCCTGCGTTTCACCGGCCTCCAGTGCCGCGTGGCTGAGAAATGACTGCAGGTCGTTCATACCGGCGTCTTCATCTTCGGATGGCAATACGAATGACGTGGCCGCATTGACCAGTTCTTGGAGGTTTTCGACCCGTGACTCCATTTTTTCCCGGGGTTCTTTTTCGTAGTGAGTGACCAGTTTGCTGTCTTCCAGGAGACCTTGCACCTGGTTGCCCAGCGTCCAGTTTTCCATGCGTTCACGCATATCGGATATAAGGCTCATGAAGCCGTTCAACGCGGTGATGGCCCTTGCAGGCAGGAGATTTTGCCGCACGCACTCCTGTGCTGCCTGCCACATCGGCAAACTGCTTTCACGCGCCTGCAGACGCAGAACTGAAATTGTTTTCTGTCCAATGCCACGGGCAGGGGTATTGATGACACGCTCAATGGCGGCATCATCATTCGGGTTTTGTATCAGTCGCAGGTAGGCCAGTGCATTCCTGATTTCAGCGCGTTCAAAAAAGCGCTGACCACCATAAACACGATAGGCAATGGAAGCTTTCAGCAGGTATTCCTCGAATAGCCTTGATTGCGCGGTGGTGCGGTAAACAATGGCAACTTCATCGGCACGGCGTCCTTTACCCAGCCATTGCCCTATGTGTTCAACGACAAAACGGGCCTCATCCTGCTCATTGAAGGCTGAGTAAAGTGTGATGGGGGCACCCTTGTCGTCTGCCGTCCAGAGTTTTTTACCCATCCGGTCTTCGTTATGGGCAATCAGGGCGTTGGCGGCCTCAAGTATGGTCCCGCTGGAGCGGTAGTTCTGTTCCAGTTTGATAAGTTGCACATCTGCATAGTCACGTTGAAAGTGCTGTACGTTTGCAACCTGCGCGCCACGCCAGCCATAAATGGACTGGTCGTCATCACCCACCACCAGCACACTGCCGCTATCCCCGGCCAGCATACGTATCCAGGCATACTGGATGGAGTTGGTATCCTGAAATTCATCCACCAGCAGGTGACTCAAGCGCTTGCGGTAGTGATCAAGCAGTGTTGGATTATTTAACCAGAGTTCGTGCGCGCGTAGCAGCAGGTCTGCAAAATCAACCAGCCCGCCCCGGTCACAGTTTGCCTGGTAGATTTCGTAGATTCGCACCCACTGGGCGGTCATCGGGTTACCCATATGCTCGATGGCATCCGGTCTCTGGCCTTCATCCTTGCGGGCATTGATGTACCACTGGGCCTGTCTTGCCGGCCACTGTGATTCATCCAGACCCTCTTCCTTGATCAGGCGACGCAGTATCCGGTGCTGGTCGTCCGAATCAATGATCTGGAAGTTCTCGGGCAGACCGGCCTCCTGCCAGTGCATACGCAGTAAGCGGTGGGCGATGCCATGAAATGTGCCAATCCACATTGAACGTGCGGAAACCTGCAGCAGACTCTGTGCGCGTTCACGCATTTCACCGGCTGCCTTATTGGTAAATGTCACTGCCATGATGCTCAGTGGCGATACATGTTCAACCTGTATCAACCAGGCCAGGCGATGGATAAGGACACGGGTTTTGCCACTGCCGGCACCGGCCAGCACCAGGGTATGTTTTGATTCGGTAGTGACTGCTTTGCGCTGTGCTTCGTTCAGTTCATCAAGCAGGTGGGATACATCCATGTTCAGTCAGCCCCCGTCAGCACAAGTGCTCTATCAACCTTATAACTTAGGATCAGCGAGATCACAAGCTGTCAGCTGTAAGGCAGCAGTTCGAAGCCATAGTGGTTCTATGTCGAGAACGGCTAACTAAGCAGATGACAGCTTGTGATCTCGCCCTGCGGGTGGACACCAGAATGCCCATCACAGCGTAACACTCGCTTGACATGGAACCACCATGCCTGCGCGAATGTGCCTTGTGCTGGGCATTCTGGTGACCACTGATCCTAATTTATAAGGTTGATAGAGCACTAGCTTGTTCCCTGGCAATTGCACGGTGGCCGATGTCAGGTCTGTAAAAGGCACCGTCCCAGTGGATTTTATCGCAACCGGAGTAGGCCGCATTCGCTGCATCAAGGACATTGTCGGCCATCGCGCAAACACATAATACCCTTCCACCGGAGGTGACGACCTGGTCGTCAAGCAAGTCTGTGCCGGCGTGGAAAACCCGGGCTCCGGTGCGGTTCGCACTATCCAAACCTGAAATCACGTGGCCTTTTGAGTAGGCCTCGGGATAACCGCCCGCCGCCATGACTACACCAAGGGCAGGGCGCGGGTCCCATTTTACATCCACCTGGTGCAGCTTCCCGTTGACAGCAGCAAGGCATAGTTTAGCCAGGTCGGATTGTAAACGCATCATGATGGGTTGGGTCTCGGGATCGCCAAAACGTACGTTGAATTCAAGCACCCTGGTTTCACCCTCGGGTGAAACCATCAGACCGGCATACAGAAAGCCGGTAAACGGCATTCCTTGCCTGGCCATACCCTGGATGGTTGGTCGAATAACGGTTTCCATGGCAGTTTTGTGCAACTCATTTGTGATCACCGGTGCGGGTGAATAGGCACCCATACCACCGGTATTGGGACCGAGATCACCCTCATCCCGAGCCTTGTGATCCTGGCTGGTGGCCAGTGGAAGTATGTGCTCACCATCGGCCATGACAATGAAGCTGGCTTCCTCGCCAGTGAGAAACTCTTCAACCACCACGCGATGACCGGCTTCACCGAACGCGTTACCTGCCAGCATATCTTTCACGGCCATTTCTGCTTCTTCCACGGTTTGGGCGATGATAACGCCTTTGCCCGCAGCCAGACCGTCCGCTTTCACAACGATAGGTGCGCCATGGTGTTGGATAAACGCGATCGCCTCATCGATATCGGTAAAGTTTCCATAAGCCGCGGTGGGAATACCGTGGCGGGCCATGAAGTCCTTGGCGAAGGCCTTCGAACCTTCGAGTTGAGCTGCCGCAGCGGTGGGACCGAAACAGGCCAAACCGGCGGCTGTAAAACGGTCAACTACGCCTGCCACCAATGGCGCTTCGGGGCCGACGATGGTCAGGTCGATATGTTGGTTCTGAGCAAAGTCGAGCAAGGCATCGATGTCATCGACGGCCAATGGAACGTTTTTCACATTCGACTCAAGTGCTGTACCCGCATTACCGGGTGCCACAAAAATGGTCTCGACCTGTTCTGATTGTGCAACACGCCATGCCAATGCATGTTCGCGACCACCACTTCCGATAATAAGTACTTTCATTGATTGGCCCAAAAATTAGAAATATTCTATTAGCCCGGCAGACAGTTAGTGCCGGAAATGACGCACACCTGTAAACACCATGGCCAAGCCATGTTCGTTGGCTGCGGTGATGACTTCCTCATCACGCATCGATCCACCCGGTTGAATCACTGCCTTGACCCCGGCTTCCGCTGCGGTGTCGATACCATCTCTGAATGGGAAGAATGCATCGGACGCCATTACCGCACTGCCCAGGTCGAGGCCGGCATCTGTGGCTTTCCAGCGTGCAATCCGCGCCGAGTCTACACGGCTCATCTGGCCTGCACCCACGCCGAGTGTGCAGCCTCCGGCCGCATAAACAATGGCATTGGACTTGGCCATGCGTGCAACTTTCCAGGCAAACAACATGTCCAGCCATTCCTGTTCCGTGGGCTCCCTTTGACTGACGCAGGAGCAATCAACCCTATTGACACGATCTGCATCTTTTTGCTGCACCAGTAAACCGCCTGATACCCGCTGATAATGCATGATCGGGGTCGTTGGATGCTGACGGTTGCCACGAAGCAAACGAACATTCGGCTTACCGGCGAATTTCTCAAGTGCGCCATCGCTGAAATCGGGGGCGATGACAACTTCGACAAACTGCTTATCCATGATCGCCGTGGCAACGTCGGAATCGACGCTTTGATTAAAGGCAATGATGCCGCCAAAACTGGATACCGGATCAGTCGCAAATGCGCTCTGGTAGGCCTCCATATTACTACCGCCCAGGGCGACACCACAGGGATTGGCGTGCTTGACGATGACACAGGCGGGTCGTTGGCCAAATTGGCTGACACATTCCAGTGCAGCATCAGCATCGTTGATATTGTTATAGGAAAGCGCCTTGCCCTGGAGTTGCTCCGCAGCAGCGATACCGACGGGTTCGACACCGGACTCAATATAAAATGCAGCCGACTGATGCGGGTTTTCACCATAGCGGAGTTCCTGCCTGCTTTGGAACTGTGGTGTGATGTATTCAGGCAGGGTACGGGTCAGCTCGCCATCGACGCTTCGCTGGCTGAGATAGGCCGCCACCAGGCCGTCGTAACGCGCCGTATGGGCAAATGCCTTGGTAGCAAGCTCAAATCGCTTGCCTGTTGACACTGAGCCATGGGTGCGCAATTCGTCTGCAATCTTCGCATAGTCGCAGGGGTCAACAACAACCGATACACGGGCATGGTTTTTTGCCGCCGCACGTACCATGGCAGGGCCGCCAATATCGATGTTTTCAATGGCATCATCCAGGCTGCAGCCTTCTACCGCTGTGACCGATTCAAACGGATACAGGTTGACGATGACGAGATCGATGGGTGGGATGTCCTGTTCCCGCATGACCGCTTCGTCCTGTGCACGGCCCAGGATACCGCCATGAACCCGCGGATGCAGGGTCTTGACGCGGCCATCCATGATTTCGGAAAACCCTGTAAATTCACTTACACCGGTTACCGCAAGACCTGCCTGGGCCAGCATTTTCTGTGTACCACCGGTACTTAGTAAACTGAAGCCGAGATCCAGTAGTTGCCGGGCAAAATCTACAAGACCGGCTTTATCTGAAACGCTAATCAATGCGATTTTTTTTGTTGATGACATGGTTGGCTCTACGTATTTGTGTGGGTCAAAATCAAGATGGTTGTTTACTGAACACGCCGGGATACCTGGGTTTGGTACCGGTCAACGCCTTGGCCGAATAATTTTGCTTGATGGCGGTTTAATCGAGTATCGCTGCATCTTTGTTCGCAGGGTGTTGCGGGTTATGCCAAGCATTTCCGCCGCACGTGATTGATTGCCGTTGGTGCGCTTCAGAATTTCTTCGATCAAAGGCGGTTCCATTTCGGCCAATAGCATTTGGTACAGGTTCTCAGGGACGGTGTTTCCCATGTCCTTAAGATACCTGCTAACGGTGATTTGTACGTGTTTTCTCAGGGGAATGGCTTGTGCCGAATCTGCGTTCATGATGTCTTCGAGTAATTAGTATTATTTGGATATATGCCGTCTACAAACACTAACATACTTGAATGGTGAAACTCTAAAATATTGTCGTTGAGCCGCGATTTTTTCGTCCCGAACCGTGTTACTGATCAATGTTGCTGGTGCTTCCGGTACTTTATTGGTTTCTCGCCCAAAATATTAGAGAAACCGGATCTCAAAACCGACTGCCAATTCACCGGGGTCACCCAATTCAAGCAAAACCGGTAAATATACATCCGCTGCTAATCCATCCCGGGTATCGGCTCCGGGCCGCAGATAGTCCACCGGGTGAAACTGGCGTTGTGCGACCGGTTTGTTGGCTGCATCCATCAATGTAATTTCCAGTTCCGGGAACACCTGGCTGCGTTGTGCAAGGTTTACAAACGTGAGGCTTAAAACCAGGATGCCGGAACGGGTTGGATGTGTGTGCATATCACGGCTGACAAGCTGTATTTGTTGCGGGTTTTTCAATAGTCCTTGCTGTTCAACCTGTAACCGGCCTGTCTGTTTCATCCAGGTATTGATGCGGGGGCTATTGAGTAGCGGTTCGCGAAATGTCCAGGCAATGTTCGCAAGGGTCAAGAGGATCAGTATTGCTGTTGAAACGGTCCAGACGAGGTGAGCGGGTTTAGTATTTTCCGGGTCAGTTTCGTCGTCTTTGGCAGAAGTCTTTTCAGCATCGGTGCCTGCTTCGCTGACACGCCCGATTATGGGCAGAGTGGCGTCCGGCCCGTTCGCCGGCCGATGTGCCTCACCGGAAGGCCATTCATCAAAAAGAAAGCTTAAAGAGCTGAAGCTCCTGCCGCATTGTCCGCACTGTACCAGGCCACGCGCATGAGAGATCATCGCAGCGGTAAGCGGATGAACTGTTTTGCATTGTGGGCAGCGTGTAAACATCAGGTTTGTACCGCGGGACGATGCGTCGGCGAAAGTTTAACCTTGATCCACTGGTGCCTGATCGGTTTTTTCACTCTCGATGGTCAGAAAGCGATAGCGTTCAATCTCCGTCTGGTAGCGAGCGCGAATTTGGGTTGCTCTATGGGTTATCAAGGTCTGCCTTTTTGTATCCTGGGCGTGCCTGGCATAGAGTTTATCAATTTTCTGCTGTGTCTCCGGGCTTATCTGCTGACCGGCCCGTTGCTGGTCGGCGGCCTGCCTGATCTGACTCCTGATGGCGGTCGTCGTGCTTTCGTAGGAATGTTTGATTACCTTTGTATCGTAACCCAATTGGGCGAGTTCCAGTTCCTGGGCTTTCAGGATTTCCTCTTCTGAAGAGTAGCGGATAACCAGTAACTTGTCGGCCTGGACTCGCCGTGTTTCCTCCGAAATCAATGGCTCCCTTCCCTTTTTGATTCTCTTTTCGACTATGACTTCAAGCGGGACAGTCGTGTCTTCGACATGTTCAATAACAAATCCTGCATTATTGAGAATGTCATATGGCAGGTCTCTATACTCTGCCGGCACCGCTGCGCCATAATGAGTTTTGCCATCCTTGTCTTTCCAGCGGTAGCTCTCGGCGGCCAACGAGGTAGCCATCAGGCTAATTATCCCGGCGGTAATTATCGCCACAATCTTCTGGCCGGATGATGTCGAAATGTGCAGGCTAGACTCCATAGCTATTACGATACCGCCGAATGGCCTCAATGTCGATATTTACAACGGACTGGCTTTCGAGAAATTCGATCAGGTCGTCGAGTCCTGCGATCGAAATCACGGGAATATCAAACTCGCCGGTCACTTCCTGTGCGGCAGATTTTTCACCCTTGCCCCGCTCCTGGCGATCCAGGGCGATGGCCACACCGCAGGGGGTTGCACCGGCCTGTTGAATCCATTCAATGGATTCACGTACCGATGTACCGGCAGATATCACATCGTCTGTAATCAGCACATTACCTTTGAGTTCGGCGCCGACCAGGGTGCCGCCCTCGCCATGATCCTTGGCCTCCTTGCGGTTGTAGGCAAACGGGATATT
>RCNE010000538.1_pt1 | contig 20489 bp, 12 predicted proteins | sample 2041361 | NCBI WGS metagenome assembly RCNE01 (sample SAMN09708229, study PRJNA481090) | Marine sediment metagenome, whole genome shotgun sequencing project.
ACGGTGCGTAACAAGTTACGCACCCTACGGTAAGCGGTTTCGGATGTATCTGTAGGGTGGGTAACTTGTTACCCACCAACCGGTTTTAATCAAAAGTTATAGGGTCAGAATTCGAATCTCGCCACCCTGACCAATATCATACGTGTCACTTCCGGGGTGACATCTCATCTGACAAGACCTGGTTTTGAAAAAACAGGCTTATTCACCCTTCCCCAGGGCCGAGGCAATTTCACTGAGAACCTCGGGATCATCGATAGTGGCCGGCGTTTTGTATTGCTTGCCATCAGCTATATTACGCATCGTACCCCTTAAAATCTTGCCGGAACGGGTCTTTGGCAAGCGCGGTACAACGTAAATGTCCCTGGGCGTGGCGATCGGCCCCACCAGCGAGCGCACCGTACCCACCAGGCTTTTTTTCAATTCCGACATATCAAATTGCGCACCGCTGTTGAGCACGACGAAGCCTAATGGCATTTCGCCCTTTAGCTTGTCTTCAACACCAATAACCGCACACTCCGCAACATCGGGATGAGATGCCAGCGCCTCTTCCAATGCGCCCGTTGAAAGACGGTGACCGGCAACATTGATAACATCGTCAATCCTGCTCATCACCCAAAGGTACCCTTCCTCATCCATCACACCGGCGTCACCGGTCAGGTAATAGCCCTCAAAACGGGAAAGATAGGCGTCGTGATATCGTTTCCGGTTACCCCAGAGTGTATTGAGACAACCGGGCGGTAAGGGCAGCTTGACCATTATGTAACCGGACTGGCCCCTTGGGAGCTCATTACCCTCATCATCGAGTACCCTTATGTCATAACCCGGTACTGCAACCGTGGGTGAACCTGCCTTGACCGGCAGGTGCTCCACACCCATCGGGTTGGCTGCCATCGGCCAGCCACTCTCCGTTTGCCACCAATGATCAATCACGGGAAGTTCGAGTTGGGTCTCCGCCCAGTGTAAGGTATCGGGATCACAGCGCTCACCGGCCAGGTAGAGTGCTTTCAGGCTGCTGATATCGTATTGTTTGAGCAGTTCACCGGTCGGGTCTTCCCGGCGGATGGCACGGAAAGCGGTAGGAGCGGTAAACAGGCAGTTGACCTTGTGTTGTTCGATAACGCGCCAGAAAGCGCCTGCGTCGGGTGTTCCCACCGGCTTGCCTTCGTAAAGGATAGTGGTACAGCCATGTAGCAATGGCGCATAAATAATATAGGAATGCCCGACGACCCAGCCAATATCCGATGCCGCCCAATAAACATCACCGGGTTCGACATTGTAAATGCTCTTCATACTCCACTTGAGGGCAACGGCATGTCCTCCATTGGGTCTGACCACACCTTTGGGCTCACCGGTGGTTCCGGATGTGTACAAAATGTAGAGTGGATCAGTGGCGCTTACCGGAACACAATCTACCGCGTGCGCTTGCGCAACTGCGTCTTGCCAGAGTACGGCCGCCGGATGCGGGTCCTCGATCGGTAACTGGGGACGGGAGACCAGTATTCGCGTCAGGTTTTCGACCCCCGCGAGTTCCAGCGCCTGATCCAGTAAAGGGATATAGGGAATAACTTTTTTACCCTCAATACCACAGCTTGCACTGATCACCAGCTTTGGGCTGGCATCCACTACCCGTGTCGCCAGTTCCTTTGCGGCGAACCCACCAAAGACCACCGAGTGGACCGCGCCGATGCGTGCGCAGGCCAGCATCGAGATCACTGCTTCGGGGATCATGGGCATATAGACGATGACGCGATCACCTTTTTCGACCCCGTGATTTTGCAGCACGTTTGCAAATACCGCTACTTCGTCGCGCAACTCGGCATAGCTATAGGTACGAACCTGCCCGGTGACCGGACTATCGTAGATCAGCGCAGCCTGCCCCGCCCTTCCCTGTTCGCAATGCCGGTCCAGGGCGTTGTAACAGGTATTGATCTCACCTCCTGAAAACCACTCGTAATACGGTGCATCCGAGTCGTCAAGAACCTTATCCCAGGGCTTTGTCCAAACCAATTCGGCGGCAGTTTTGGCCCAGAACTCTTCCGGGTTTTCCATTGAGTTCCGATAAAGTGTCCGGTAATCCGTCATCAGGCTTTCCTCTATGGTTACGTTGTTTGCAATTGAGTATTTTATGTCCCGATAACGGGATGAAGGTATTGGACTTTAGTGAGGGGTGTCTAAAAATATCTAATATGGGGTTTAAGTCTGAGCGAATCAGAAGGATCCATTCTGGAAGCAATTGCCAGCATCAACTCCGCCGTTGCACAGGCATCGATCAAGGCATTGTGAGCCGTGTAGCGTGGCAGGTTGTAGCGGGAGCGCAGCGTGCTTAGTTGCAAATCCCCCTGCCTTACCAGCTGATCGCGCCGCTTTCTCATCGCCAGTTCTATATGCAGGGTATCCAAAACTGCAAACGGCGGTGCTACACCTGCCCAGTCCAGACAGGCCCGCTGCAGGAAAGCTACATCAAGACTGGCATGATGAAATAACCAGGCACGACCGACGGCCGCTTCAAACAGCGCCTCCAAACCGGTCGTAAGAGCAACCCCCGCGGCCACATCACTGTCCATTAACTCATGAATCGCGGCACTATGGCCGACAGATTGCTCTGCATTAACCATGATATGCCGGTTAGAACCAAAGCGAATACGCCCCTGATCAACCTGTGTCCAGCCAATGGCGATAATCTGATTCTGCCTGACATCAAGACCGGTCAATTCAAGATCGACCGAGATCAAAGGTGTGTTGACGAGTTTATCTATATGAAATTCTGCACACGTTTCAATATATGACCCCAGGCTGGCTTGCCTGCACTCGCGAGCAAGTACTTCGCATCGTCTGCGAAGGCGCCATTGCCTGAACATCAGTGCACCTGGTACCTGTGTTCCAGTGCGTTTTGCGCCTCTACAACCAACATGAAGGCTGCTTTAAGGTTACGTCTCATCAAGGACGAAAGCTGTTCAGGCGGTACGAAATTGCTTGGCTTTTCACCTGCAACCATCTGCGCCGACTGATGAGAGATGCGAATACGGTTAATCAGGATCAGGGCATCCCGCAGACTACTGGCATCCTTTTTATTCATCACCCCGGCCGCCGTCGCTTGTTCGATTCGCCGGAAAGTATTGGCTTCTCGTATACCTCCTTCCAGCGCACGTATCCTGACCAGGTCGATTATCGGCACAATACCCCGGTGCTTCAGGTTCAAGCCCTCACTCTGGGTGCCGTCATCCTCCTGCACAAAGCGGCGAAAAAACCCCAGTGGTGGTCGATGACTCAAGGCATTTGCGGCCATAAACCGTAGGAAAATACCGTTGTCCCTGGTGATTGTAGTGACGTGCTCCTGAAGACTATCCACCAACGGAGACTCACCATATACACAGCGAATATCAAAAAATATACTGCTGTGCATCACGGACTTCGGACTCGGCTCGTCGACCCAATGATCAAAATAGCGTTTCCATTTAGGTAGCGAGACCCGCCACTTGACGTTGAGGGCCATGACCTCACCGGGACAATAAACGTATCCTAGTTTATCCAATCCGTCACAGACCAGTTCGGAAAGTTTTGCAAAGTACCGGCCCTCATCCTCATCGGCATCATGCTCAAGAACAAGCCCGTTATCCTGATCGGTTCTGGCGGTTTGTTCCTCACGTGCCTGCGAACCAAAAACAACCCAGGCAAAGTCCATGGGAGGCGGTCCCAGTTTATCCTCGGCAAGCTGAATCAACCTGACGGTAAACGCATCGGTTACGTGGGTGACCATGCGCCCGATCTGCCCAACACCACGACCAAGATTAACCATGCGCTCATACAGGGAAGGCAATCGCTGACTCAGTTCCAGCAATTCTTTAAGACTGTTCATTTTGTAGATGTCACGCACCAGTCTCAGGGGGTGTTCCGATTGTGCCCGCAGGATATCGCCGGCGGTTACCAGACCAAGTGGTTTAACCCCATCGACAATCGGCAGGTGGTGATAATTTTTCCGCATCATGATCAACAGGGCTGAGTCGACATCTGCTTCAGGCGGGATACTCATGGGGTTTGCGGTCATGACGGTCTTGATGGGCAAACTTGAATCCAGCCCTTCTACCAGTACTCTCCTACGCAGATCCTTGTCCGTCACAATCCCGCACAGTTCATCATTTTGCACGATCAGGATACTTGATACATTTTCTGCACTCATCTCCTGTGCAGCCTCCCGAATACTGACCTCACTGTCGACAAGCACCGGTTCACGATTTAAAAGACCCCCAACTTGTGTGACCGTGTGTTTTACCTGGATCGCCGCACTCAAACGGGACTTCAGATGGCTACTGAAGTACTCGGAGATCAGCGGGTATTTTGTGCGGAGTTCCTGGAAATCCTCCGGGCTCAGATGCCACAAGAGACAATCTTCTTCAGCCTCGGCAAAATAGTCTTTTAACTCGCCATGAAAATATATTTCATGTCCAAAAAGCTCCCCCTCTGAACGTTTATCCAGAAATTTTTTATCTTTATCCAGCAACCGGGCAGCACCCTTGCGAATGATAGCCAGCCCGGGTGCAGGCCGGGAGGCAAAAATCGCCTTCCCCTGGGGGTAATAGTTGACTTCCAGCCGTCGGGCCAACCATTGCAAGTCCTCACCTGCCAGTGCATTGAAAGGTTGTACCGTGTGCAGAAATTCAGCTGCGAAAGTTACATCGTTAAAGTTTTTGTTCATGGGTTTATTCTAAAACTATTGTCACAAAAAAAAAGGGCCAGCACCTGTGCTGACCCTTTTCGTCTGACGGCTTTTCCTAGTGATCGGCTGCTGCTTTCGCGGCGCCCATAGGTACCCGTATATCTTCCACCAGGTGCTGGATATGCTCTGGTGGTGGTGGAGTCATCTTGGAAACCACATAGGCGGAGGCAAAGTTAAGCATTGCACCCACCGCACCAAAGGCCTCGGGAGAGATACCCAAGAACCAGTTATCCGGTGTGTTGGCTGCCATCTCTGTACCTGGAACGAAGAACCAGCCTTTAAACCAGAAGATGTAGATCAACGTTGATAACAGACCCACCAACATACCAACGATGGCACCTATATTATCCATTTTCTTGTTAAAGATACCCATCATCAGGGCCGGGAATATGGATGAGGCCGCCAGTCCGAAGGCCAGCGCCACCACCTGTGCCGCAAAGCCAGGTGGATTCATACCCAGGTAACCGGCCACCACGATAGCTCCCGCCATGGCAATACGACTTGCCAACAGCTCTTTCTTCTCCGAGATATCCGGCGCAATAATGCCCTTGATCACGTCATGGGAAATGGCCGTGGATATGGCCAATAACAAGCCGGCTGCAGTCGAGAGCGCTGCTGCCAGACCACCGGCAGCGACCAGCGCGATCACCCAGTTTGGAAGATTGGCGATTTCAGGATTCGCCAGTACCATGATGTCACGGTCGACCTTGACCATCTCATTACCCTGCCAGCCAAAGCTCGCGGCTTTTGCGGCAAACGTATCATTCTTATCATTATAGTACTGAATACGGCCATCACCGTTCTTGTCTTCAAACTTTAATAAACCAGTTGTTTCCCAGTTCTTGAACCACTCAGGCCGGTCAGCATAGACCAGGTTGCCATCTGCGCTACCGACATCACCTGTCTGGATGGTGTTCATCAGGTTCAGACGTGCCATCGCGCCAACTGCAGGTGCGGTGGTATAGAGAATGGCGATGAACACAAGTGCCCAACCGGCTGAAATACGTGCATCGGAAACCTTGGGTACCGTGAAGAAACGCATGATGACGTGCGGCAAACCGGCCGTTCCGATCATCAGCGACAAGGTCAACAGGAACATATTCATGCTTGACATTTTCTGGGCCGTGTAGGCCGCGAAACCAAGGTCTGTCACAATCATGTCCAGTTTATCGAGTAATGCCACGCCCGAGCCATCGGCCATGGTGCTACCCAGACCCAATTGTGGAACAGGGTTACCAGTCAGGTTCAGCGCGATAAAAATGGCCGGTACTGTGTAGGCAAAAATCAACACGCAATACTGTGCGATCTGGGTATAGGTAATACCTTTCATACCACCCATCACCGCGTAGACGAACACGATGGCCATACCCACAAAAACCCCGGTGTGAAAATCAACTTCCAGGAATCGGGAGAATGCAACGCCAACGCCTTTCATCTGGCCGATAACGTAAGTGACTGAAGCCACGACCAGACATAACACAGCCACCATACGCGCTGTCTTGGAATAGTAACGTTCGCCGATAAATTCGGACACCGTAAACTTGCCGTATTTGCGCAGATAAGGTGCCAACAGGAGAGCCAGCAAAACGTAGCCACCGGTCCAGCCCATCAGGTAAACAGAAGCATCGTAACCCATGAAGGCGATCAAACCTGCCATCGATATAAATGATGCCGCAGACATCCAGTCAGCAGCGGTTGCCATACCGTTGGCAATCGGGTGTACCCCCGTGCCCGCTACGTAGAATTCCTTGGTAGTACCCGCCCGGGCCCAGATTGCAATGCCAATGTATAGGGCGAAAGTGGCACCGACGACTAAAAAAGTAAGTGTTTTAAGATCCATTATTTTTCTCCGTTAGTCTTCTTGCACGTTGAATTTTTCATCGAGTTTTTTCATGCGGTTAGCATAGAAGAAAATCAAAACAACGAAGATATACATTGAACCCTGTTGGGCAAACCAGAAGCCCAGCCCGTAACCGCCAATCTTAATGGCGTTAAGCTGGTCAACCAGGATGATTCCAAATAGGTATGACACGACGAACCAGATGCTGAGGCACAATGCCACCAGTCTCAGATTTGCCTTCCAGTAAGCTTGTCTTTGTGATTGTTCACTCATGGGGGGTAGCCTCTCTTAGATGGTAAATTCCCGATCCCTATGTTACGTTGAGATCGCAAGCATAATGCTCCTACTTTAGTCGTAGAGGGCGCTCAACTTTTAGATGGTCCGTAGAAAAATACTGATAAAACTTCGTGACATATGCTTAATCCCTGGAAGCTAAGCCTGATCGTACTGGCCTATATGGGCCTGTTATTTGCGATTGCCTGGTACGGTGACAAGCAACGGATCGGACGCGATCATCGCAAGTTCAAAGCCATTATTTACTCGCTTTCGCTGGCGGTTTATTGCACATCCTGGACATTCTACGGAGCAGTAGGCAGCGCGGCCTCCACGGGTTGGGGTTTTCTGCCGATCTACCTTGGACCGGTGCTGATGATGCTGTTCGGCTACGATATCATCCGCCGAATTGCCGTTACCAGCAGAGACCAGCGCATCACCTCCATTGCGGACTTTATTGCCTATCGTTACGGTAGAAGCCACACGATTGCCGTTCTGGTTACATGTGCCGCAGTCATCGGTGCGGTGCCCTACATTGCCCTGCAACTCAAGGGCATTACCTCCGGAATCGACGTCATCAGCAGGGCCACCGGCAATGCTTCCGTTTTGCCCGATCAACTGCCCCTGTACCTGGCCCTGACATTGGCCGTATTCGCGATGATGTTTGGCACCCGCAACATGGATGCCAGCGAACACCACCGGGGATTGATGTGGGCTATCGCCTTTGAATCCATGGTCAAGTTATTGGCTTTCGTAGCTATTGGATTGTTTGCAATTTTCGGAGTGTTTGACGGTCTGGGCAGTGTGGCGGAAGCCATGCGTGAAAACGCTGACTACCAGAAGTTGTTTACACCGTGGAGACTTCCGGAGGGATTTGGGATCCAACTGGTGCTGGGCATGGTCGCCATCCTGTGTCTGCCACGCCAGTTCCATGTAGGTATTGTCGAATTCCGGGATACAACCGACCTGCGTGTCGCGCGCTGGATATTCCCGGCCTATCTGATCATTTTTGCGGCACTTGTAGTACCCATTGCCCTGGCCGGACTTACGCAGTTTTCAGGCCAACAGGTTAACCCGGACAGCTACGTATTAGCCTTGCCACTGGCCTTTGACCGGCCCGTGCTCACCTTGCTGGCCTTTATCGGTGGTTTTTCCGCGGCCACCGGTATGGTCATTGTCTCAACAGTCGCACTTGCAATCATGATCAGCAATGACATCGTGATGCCACTGTTACTGCGCAGCGGAATGACCAGGAGTCGCGGCCAGCGTGACCTCTCACAAACCCTTTTGCGTGTCCGCAGGGTATCTATCCTGCTGCTCGCGCTGGCAGCCGTTGCCTATTACCGGGCCATCGAAGCCGGTGTTCCGCTGCATTCGATTGGGTTGTTGTCATTCTCGGCCGCCGCACAATTCGCTCCGGCCATGTTGATCGGAATTTACTGGCGGGGCGCCAGTAAAGCCGGTGCCATCTGGGGTCTCTCGGTGGGGGTGTTCAGTTGGGGCCTCTGGTTGATGCTGCCATCTGTCACAACCATTGGTCAGCAACAGGTCCTGTATAGCATCATTCCGTCAATGACCTTCAACCAGGGTGCGATGTTTTCGCTGTTATTGAACGCATCAGCCGTCATTCTGGTTTCCCTGCTCAAACCCGACAAAGAGTCATCTTCGTCGGCCGGCTCCGACCTTGAGAGCAACAACGGATTGATCACGGTTGAGGAACTGGAAAATACCATCGGCCGTTTCCTCGGTATGGATAAAACGCGAAAAGCTCTGATCACTCACCTTGGTTTGGCTGAAATATTACCCGGTGCACTGGCAACACCCGAGACGATCCAGTTCGGTGAACGCCTGCTGGCCGGTGCTATCGGTTCTGCCTCTGCAAGGACCGTGCTGAGTACCGCCTTACACCACCAGGGATTGGGACCTGAAGCGGTCATGGAGTTGTTGGACCGGACATCCCAGGCCGTACAGTTCAACCGTGAATTACTGGAATCGACCCTCGACAACATGTCGCAGGGCGTCAGCGTTGTTGACCTGGGAATGCGCCTGGTGGGCTGGAACAGACGTTACGTGGAATTGATGCAATACCCGGAAGGGGCCCTGTATATAGGAAAACCAATTGTAGAACTGATACAACTGAATGCAAAACGCGGACTGATTGATGACCATAAACGTGAAATTCAAAAACGACTGACACGCTTACGTGGTGGAGAAAAGTACCGCTATGAACGGAAATGGCTGGGTAACAAGGTACTTGAAATCCAGGGCAACCCCTTACCCGGTGGGGGCTATGTCACAACCTTTACCGATATCACACATTTCAAGGACATCGAGTACGAATTACAACTGGTCAACGAGACACTGGAACAACGCGTTCAGCAACGAACTTCCGAGCTCAGGGAGGCTAATACCGAACTGGAGCAAGCCGGGCTGGTTGCCGAAGAAGCCAACCTCAGCAAGACCCGTTTTCTGGCCGCCGCCAGTCATGACCTGCTACAGCCAATGAATGCCGCGAGCCTGTTCGTTTCCATCCTGCGTCAGCAACAGGAAGGCTCCGAGGATGAACAGTCGCAACTGGTCAAACGTATTGACCGCAGCCTGAAAGCATCAGAACAATTGCTGAGTGCTTTGCTGGACATCTCAAAGCTGGACTCCGGTATGTATGACCCGGAACCGGAGTCTATAAGGGTATCCGAACTCTTCGAGCAGTTACGCAGACGTTTCAAGGCGCTGGCCGGCAACCACAATCTTGTTTTGCGGGTGCACCCGCTGGACCAGGTCATTTTCAGTGACCGGAACCTGCTATATCGCATACTGCAGAACTTTCTCGCCAACGCGATTCACTATACCGAAACCGGTGGTGTGCTACTGGGGTGCCGCTTGCGTGGAGACAAACTGCGGATAAGCATTTGGGACACTGGCATCGGAATAGCAGAATCAGAAGTGAAAGCCATTTTCCAGGAATTTCACCGTCTGGAATATGCCCGGCGTCTGGATGAAAAGGGTCTGGGACTGGGGCTCGCTATCTGTGACCGGATCGCACGCATGTTAAATCACACTATCGATGTCAGTTCCAGACCGGGGCGCGGCAGTTGTTTTTCGGTCACGGTGCAACTTGCCTCGGAAACCGACCCGCCACCATCAGAAACCCCGATTGCCGTCCACACTGACTCCATCGGCCTGAAAGACCTGGTCGTGCTGTGTGTAGACAACGAACCGGACATACTTGAAGCCATGAACCTTCTTCTCGACCGCTGGGGTTGTTCTACCGTTTTGCTGGCTGAGACACAGGCGCAGGCCGCGCAACAGGTGATCATGCATGGCGCACCCAATTTTGTACTAATGGACTATCAACTCAACGATCAAAGTGATGGCCTGCAGGTGATGCAACATCTGGACAGCATTCTAGAAACCAGTCTACCGGCGATCGTCATTACGGCAGATAGATCCAGTGAACTCGAAGAAACTGTTAAAGCGAGGGGTTATGGTCTGTTACGCAAACCCATCAGACCGGCAGCGTTGCGGGCTCTTATGACGAACATGATGAAAACCAAACCTTAAAATCCGGGGATGCCGGTTTATTCCAAACTTATGTATCCGGTGCGAGAACGTCCAGTTTGCTCGCCGCCAGCACGGCCTGGGTTCTGTTACTGACACCGAGTTTGTTCATGATTGCCGTTACATGGGCTTTGATCGTGGCCTCTGAAATACCCATGTCATAGGCAATCTGTTTATTCAACATACCCTGTGACACCATCATCAACACCTTGAATTGCTGTGGTGTTAACCTGGCCATGCGCTCAGCAAGCGCTAATTCAGATACATTTCTCCCCGGTAAATTTGGTTGAGTCGAAACCGGCGCCCATATTTCACCCATCAGGATGTCGTTAATTGCACTGGTAATCGTCTTGATATTGGAAGACTTGGGGATAAAACCGGCAGCGCCATGGTCGAGGGCACGCTGGATGACAACCGGGTCCTCATTCGCGGAAATGATCACCACCGGTACGCTGGGATAGCGCTTACAAAGATAGACAAGACCGGCGAAACCGCTGACACCGGGCATATGCAAATCCAACAGCACCAGGTCAACGTCCTGATTTTCATCGACCAAAACCTGCAGGGTTTCAAACGAACTGGCTTCAAGAAACGTCGTTTTACCCTGACTGGCCTGCAGGGCTTCCTTGATCGCGGTCCGGAACAACGGGTGATCATCGGCGACAATCACCTTTTCGGCCTGTAATGCGATAAGTCGGTGTGCCATCAGCGATTCACTCTGACCTGAAAATCCCGTTCGCATCAACGCGGACGTAAATCCGGCTTTGTTTCGATTCATTGAGCCGGCACATCATCATGACACCATCAGCTATCTGAAAAACCTTATCCATAAAACGCACCTGAACAGACCGATATTTGATTATCGCACTCAAGCGACCGCAATCCCCATTAGACAATGGTCGAAATCATGGCGGAAAGCCATTTCTGATAAGCAGTTTACCCTGTCGCCCGGGCAGACCCATTAGACCAAAGACTAATACACCTTCGCTGTGAAGTTACGCATCATTGCCCACGCACACACCTAATAGGTTAAAGGAGAGGCTATCATGCCCCAAAAATCTTTAAGAAAAACCATTCTAAGCTTGTCAATTGCAGCAGTTATTGGCTGTAGCTGGTCTGGAAGCACCTTTGCAGACGGGGACAACGCCGAGGCGCTGGAGGCACGCATTACAGAGCTCGAAGCTCTGGTTCATCAATTACTGCAAAATCAACAGGCGCCAACGGCACGCACAGCGACTGTCAATACGGCGGCGGTCGAAGCAAAAGCAGAAGAGGCCGCGGAAGCCAGGGTCACCGCCATGCTGAGCGAACATGAGGCGGCAGTGGCGGAAAAGGTCCACAAGCATAGCTACAAAATTGGTGGTTACGTCAAACTGGACACAATCGTCAGCAATTACACCGAAGGTTCTTCCACAGGTGCGGGCAGGGATTTCTATATTCCCGGCACGATTCCCGTTGGACCGGGAAATGTGAATGGCGAAACTTACCTGGATTTTCATGTCAAGGAATCACGTATCAATTTCCGCAGTACCCATGTACTGGATAATGGTTCCAAGTTGGGTACATTTATAGAGATGGACTTCCTGCTGGCACCGGGTGGTAACGAACGGGTTTCAAACTCTTACCAACCGCGTCTCAGGCACGCTTTTTTGACCTATGACAAATGGCTATTCGGCCAGACATGGATGACCTTCTTCAACGTTGGTGCACTACCCGAGAACCTCGACTTTGTCGGTCCGGCTGAATCAACCATATTCGGTCGCCAGGCGATGATTCGCTATAGCACCGGAAACTGGCAGTTTGCCCTGGAAAACCCGGAAACAACGATCACACCATACGGTGGTGGCGGTCGCATCGTAGCGGATGATAATAGAACGCCCGATATGGTGGCCCGTTATAACCTCAAAGGTGATTGGGGTACGTTTACGGTCGCAGGTCTTTTACGGCAACTACGTTATGAAAATCGAGCCACCAGTATCTCGGACAAAGAGACCAGTTACGGTATCAGTGTTTCCGGTAAATTCGTATTTGCCAACAACGACGATTTCCGTTGGATGGTCAGTGGCGGCAAAGGCCTTGGCCGATATATCGGTCTGAACACGGCCAACGGAGCTGTTCTTGATGACATGGGCAATTTAGATGCCATCAATTCCTGGGGTGCTTTCGGCTCATACCGTCACTTATGGAGCGAAAAATGGCGCAGCAACTTCACGCTTGGTTACCTTGGGATCGACAACGACACCGATCTGACAGGTATGAACGTGAGCAAAAAGGCGTCAAGCGTGCACATCAACCTGATCCACAGCCCGGTTCCCAAACTTGATTTGGGCATAGAGTACATGCATGCAAACCGGAAAGTTGAAAGCGGCAATGAAGGCGCTCTGAACCGCTTCCAGTTCTCAGCTAAATACGCGTTCTAGGAAACTTTCAGAACCGATCTCCCCGATCGGAGAAAAAGAAAACGGACCTCCAGGGAGGTCCGTTTTTTATTGGCCTGATAAAACCCCACTGCCCGCAAGGTGCAGTACGGGTGTTTTCCTAGCGATCGATTGTGTAGGACACATCGAGTCCGGTTTCACGTTGGCCGGAGCTCACCTTTATACCAAAGCCCTTTTTAAGGTCATAGCGGGCGCTGACGACATTCTCATCCTCAAACAGACTGATACCGTAGCTAACATACAATTTTGGTGCGATATAAGTACCAACATCAAATCCACTGACGCCCTGACCCTGGTCAAAATCCGTACCCGTAATCAACAGGGTCCAGGCCCGGTCCTCATTGGTAACCGGCACCGTATAAGCTTCCAATACCGGGCGTTTGAGGTTGCCAATGACCTGCACACCGGCACGGCGAATCTGTGTATTTCCAAAAATATCCCGTCCGGCCCTTATGTTCAATAAGGGGTTATTTGCGGGAACCCCGGGAAAGCTGATGCTTCCGTTGTTGATTGTCAGCATGGGTCCGTAGACATCGACCGTGCCTTTCAAGGTGTATAAACCATCGGCCATGGGGATCGGCTCACCACTCCAATTGAACATCGTGCTGCCACTAAGATTGGTTTCTATTCCCGGCACCTTGATGACTACATCATCTCCGAAAGCTACTTCCAAACGACCAAAAATCTGGGTCTTCGCAGGTGCCTGGGTTGCAAGCGGTTCCGCTGCCCCCCCCGGGTTTTCGATGACCAGGTCTTCACTGTCCCTGACCTCCCCAAGCAGCAAATTGGCAGGTGTCAAACTCGCACTGGGCACCGTGATCTGACCGTTGATATCCATACGCTGTGGACTAAGCTCGACTGTTAGATCGGTCTCTGTAAGAATTTTCAATGTATCGGTGTTAACCAGCAACAGCTGTTCGCCGGCTAAAGCAATTTCCAATTTTACGTGTTCCATATTTTCGAAAAGAAAGTCGCCGTCCAATGATGCGATGCCCTCCCCGGCACGGAACCGACCCTTGAAACTGCCCCGGTCACGCCGTGTGACCCGGCCTTCAAACTCAATGTCTTCCAACTGAAGCCCAATGGGGTCATAGTGGATAAACCCATTTGAGAACTTGAATGCACCGTCAAACCCGGGGTCAGAGAGACTTCCTCCAAGCTGAATATTTGATTCGAACTGACCATCTACCGCATCCACACCGGGTAAGGCCATCTGTCCAAGCAGTGTTAAATGTTTCAGTTCGGCGATGGCCCGCCCCTGCACTTTTTGCTCACCACCGGCGGCGATGTCAAGAACATCGAAATCGACATCGATGAATCCGGTGCCGGGAAACTCAAGGTCCAGCACACCGGACTCAAGGTTGCCATTTCGCAGGCTGAACGCAAATCTGCCTTCATTGGTTTCTGTCAATAAATCATTATCCAGCAAATCCACTATCCGCCCGGCCGTGATACGGAACTCGGCACCACCGGTTGGCGCACCACCTTTTGATTGATGCCATTCCAAATGACCTTCAAGCAACTGCTCAAAATGAATTTCCAATTCCAATAGATCGCGTAGATAGTCGAGTGGAATGGCCGTGGCGTCTGCCACAAGTGACCAGTCGCCACCGCTTTGAAAATCAAGATCAAGGCATAAAGACGCACCCGCCTTTTCGAATAGACATAACGGTTTCAGTGAGGTCGAAGTGGCAGACCTTGTTATTGTTGCCGGTTCAGTCAGTTCGAATCTATAGGCCGGCCCTACCGCTAAAGCCAACTCAGAAAGAACACCCTGCCAGGGTCCGCCGAGGGGATCATCCCGGTTTTCAGGCACGAGGCTCATTAAGGTATTCAAAACCAGCGTTTCCCCCATAAGACCCACCTTGACCTGGTATTCCTCACCGGTGGGATTCAAAGACAGGGAAAGCTCGTCTATCAACCGTTCTTTGACGCTCACTTCCAATGCGTCCAATTGAAATGCGGGTATACGGCCTGCCGAGTCTGTCTCAAGTGAATTGACCGCAAGGCTTTTGACACTGAAATCATTCCAGGCAAGATCAATTGCCTGAAGTTGCAATTCAAGCAAGGGTTGGCTGGCATCACTTGAATACCGACCTTCCAGTTCAAGATCTCCACTGGCCCCCTGTAACAACATGGATGGCAAATGACCCATAAATTTTACTGACGTACCGGAGGGATCGGCAGAGGCTCCATCCAACTCAAGCACAGCCTCATCCGTACGAATTTCAAAACGCTGGAAACCCAGTTTGCCTTGCGTCAAATCCAGACTCCCGTGAGCGGAAAGTGGCACACCACGCAGTTGACCTTTCAGCGCAACAATATTGATTTGAGTTTGTTGCGTCTGGCTTTTTGCGCTGACTTCAATCTCCGAGTCCAGTTGCCCGGGCCACCCGGGAAAAAGTGGCTCCGGGTCGATGCCACGTGTCTGGATCACGGCATCCCAATTCAGGCCCTGGGCCCAGTCGGCATCTGCTTTACCACTTATGGTACCGCCCAGAATTTCACCAGCGGGTATGACCAGATGCATGGAATTCCGATCGCCGCCACCCTGGATCTCAAACCGGCCCTGGGGGTAATCACCCAGTTTCACATCCAGTTCCCCGCCGGCAAGCCAGTCGTCTACACTGCCGCTGATATTTAGCTGACCTGACTGGCTTGAGAAACCGGCTTCAGTGCCTGTCAATGGCCAGTTGAGGTTACTCCAGTCCAGCCCCGCATTAACACGATTGGCCTCGATATCAATATCCGCTTCGATGTTAAGTTTCAAGTTGGTTCCGGTCACGGTCAGCTGACCTGTCGGAATTTGCAGGCCATTGTCCGACCAGTTCAGATTCAAATCACCCTCCAGTTTTTCACCGGCGGGCCAGTCCGGTAGCCAGGGTGACAGATCCAGTTGCGTGATAACTGTGTTCAATACCGCTTCAGTTTGCGCGGACCAGTCCAGTTCTCCTTCGATTGCTAAATCCACCCCGGGCCCCGTCAGTACAGCGTGACCAATTTTCAGGCTGTTTTTTGAGCCCGAACCGGTCACGGCTAACTGCGCATCTTGCCAGAGCCCCACTTGAAGCCCGGAATCTAACCCGAATGACCAGTCATCGATATTTCCCCGGCTGACCAACTTGAGTGCATCAACCACAATCGCTTGTTCAGATTGCTTTTCCGGCCACTGCGCGTGATCGATGCGGGCATTGATATGCCATGCAGGCCTGATGGCCGGGTCAAGTATTTCGCCATCGAGCTGCAGACCATATTTATCACTATCCAGTCTGAGTTGCAGCTGATCCAGATCGCCACCCGCCTCCAGGTTGAAGGGCAATGAAATAGCTGGCTCATCCGGCCCACTGGCTTTTTCAAACAAGCCCCGGGCTGTGACAGTCAGATTGAATGGTGGCTCAAGTTCCAATGAGCCCTGCAGACTTGTCTCGAGACCTTCAGCCAATATGTCCAAATGGTCCACTAGCAACCACTCATCCAGCGCGACCCTGAAACCGATCGATTCAGCTATCTTGACTGGAGGCTTATCGTCCTGCTGAAGATTGATGTTGTTGATTACCGCATCCGCTACTGCCAGTGGCACCGGCAGCTTAAGCAACTCAAGCGTTTTGCGGATATCGTCACTTTCTTTTGATACCTGCGACAGGTCATCAGGGGAACGTTGGCGAATATCAACATCCTGCAACGACAATCTGCGCAGCTGAATCGACACCGGCCACCAGCCTGGACCCGCCTCAATTTCCAAACGGCGCACCGAAAGGTCCAGGTTTGCTGATCGATACTCCATGTCCTGGACGACAAAACCGGAAGCCAGATCCCCCGACACCCCGGAAGACCTAATATCAAGTGATTCCAGACCCTGCACTTTGTTCCAAAGCCATGCTGAACCGCCCGGGGTGTGTAACAGCCAATAGGCTGAACCCGATATCAGACCGACCAACATCAGGGGAAGCCATAGCAGGATGGTTTTCCTGGCTGAAAACACCTTGAAGCGACTCATAATAGCGTCGTCCCGATGGAAAGGTGGATTCTCCATGGATCACCTTCCAGGGCCCAGCCTTGCGCCACATCCAGGCGTAGTGCGCCGATGACCGAGTACCAGCGTATACCGAGCCCGGTACCCAGCTTCAGATCCGGTTTACTCCAGTTATTGAAGGCGTTACCAACATCAGCGAATGCCGCGACACTCCAACTTTCATGAAAATGATATTCAATTTCGGCACTCGCGGTAAAAACACTATTTGAACCCAGCCCATTGTTGTCGAGACTCTGAAACGCGTAACCCCTGACACTTTGGTTGCCACCTGCCTTGAATCGGTACAGATTGGGTAAGCCGGTAACGGAAACATCAAGCACGGGGCCATCGGTTGGTATGCTCACAGTGGTGCTGTCGGCATGACTGTACCCCGCCTCGGCCCGCAACAATATTTTCAATCGATCGGTGGCCAGGAAGTTCCATCGACTGGAAAGATAAACCTGGCTGAAATCAATATCTGAGCCCCAGGCATCGTTCGAGGTGAATATCCAGGCCCGCTCGTGGTGACCTATGGTCTCGAAACCGGTACCACGAATTTCCGGCCAGTCCCACTCCATACCGAAGGCAAGGGTGTTACTGGTGTTCTTTAACAACTCGTTAAAACTCTCAGATGTGGAAACACCCCGATTTTCAGGATCCAGAATATCGGTCGGTTGAAAATCACGTGTCTCATTCAGGTATTGGACAAAAATCGTTTCGAACAGTTGCTCAAAGCCTCCGCGCATGTTGCGCACCCTGGTTTTACCCGCTCTCAGCCAATAGTCATTGATCGTTCCCCTGGCAAGATCCAGCCGGTTTTCAGGGTCACCATCCAACGACACCTTGAATTCCTGCTTTTCTGTCTGCAGACCGGCAGAAGCTATCCAGAATTGCTTGGTTTCTGTTTTGCGTGGCAAGCGATAATTTGCCTGCAAGCTGAATTGATTGTCCTTTTGCTGCCAACCAAAACCCATATCGAAGTTATCGCCACGGGGGCTTAACAGGTGACGGCCATAAAAGAACTGGAGTCGCGCCAGCGTATCGGTTCCATAGCCGATGGTACCCTGGTAGGTGTTCTTCTTGCGGGGTTTGAAATTGACCTCAAAGTCAACCCTGGGCGGATTGGCTGTCAGTTCGCGTCGTTCAACAACCTCAATATCCTCGAAGAAGCCTGAACGCCACAGATCCAGCCGAAACTTTTCAAGCAAAAATGCATGGTAAGCATCACCTTGTTTGAATCGTCGCAGGCTGGCAAGCACATCGTCACTTACAAAATCCTGATTGAATTTAACCTCACCCATAACAGCGCGTGGACCGGTATTCACCACTAAATCCAGGCTAGCCGTGTTCGCCACCGGGTCAACACGAATCACATGCCGGCTGAACTCAGCCAGTAAGTAACCCCGTTCTTCCAGCAAATCCATGACCCCGAGCTTGGCTTTATCCCAGGCTTGCTGGTCGAGTATTTCCCCCTGCTCAAGGGGAAAGTTCATACGCCAGCTTTCAAGTGACTCAAGACCATTGCCAGGTCCTGTCAGTTCAAGATGCAGATCCTTCACCAAAACCGGCGGACCGGCTTGTACGTTGACGGTTAGTAACCATATCTCCGCTTCCTTTGGGGCGATATTGACCTCTACTACCGGGTCAAAATATCCAAAGGGACGCATTGCCGCTGCTGTTGCGTTAATCGCATCCGTGGTCAACTTGCGTTTTAACCTGCCATTAAGCCTGGCACTGTTACCTATGCGAAAAGCCGTTACATGATTACGTACGTTCGTCAGCATGGGTTCATCCACACCCGCCACCACATACTCCACGGTGTCGGCACAGGCCATCGCACTGAACAACGCCAGAATGATACTTAGATACTGAAGAAATCGCTTAAGTCGCATATAAAACCAAGAGAGCTGAAACCACCGTGATAATCCCCATTCAGACACTCGAAACCCTGACTCTCAGTAGTGGTGACCGACACCGTGGCTACGATGTATAAGGCTGTGAACAATCATACCGATAATCAGGGCCTGGACCACGGACATGACGTAATCTCCTTCCAGACCTAATAACATCTCCGAAAGCAGAAAGCCGGCCACGGTTGCCAATGACGCGAAACCAAGCACTCCAAAAGCGATCTTTCTGCCGAACAGGGGTTGCACCATCATCCAGATCATCATACCAACACCAAAACGGTGAATGACAATGGCCACAGAAAGGTTTCTGGACAACGCTCCATCACCAGTATTCAGGGCGGCACCATCGAGCATCGCATGCAGGGCGAGCCCGGCCAGTGCCAACAATAAGCTCACCAGGTGCAGGGTGTGTGCCGCTCTCTTGATTAAGTGCTCCAGCACACCCGGTATAAGATAACCGGCAAGTATCAATACAACTGATTGATAACCGAGCTGGGCCCATGACTCAGGAATCAAAAAGAATGCCATCAACAAAATAAGCACCGTAATGATCAGCGAATCAAGTGCCTTGGCTGCGAAACCGCCGCGCCGCATCCACTGGTACAGTATTGGACCGATAAACAATGAAATGATGGACAAAAGTAACACTTATTTATCCCAGACCTGTCGGAAAACGGCAACCTTAACGGACAAACGCCTGAATTACACGTGCTGAGTTCACCCTGAATTTGAATAGGACTGACTTCAGCTATTACAAATTGTTAAACTAGGCGCTTCAAAATGTCATTCGAACCCGAAACAGGCGCCTAAACCATTGATTTAAAGAAGTATGGATACCGCTCAAATCCAAAATATTATCTCCAACCAGTTTGCCGATCCCCAATCGGCGCTGGACTTGCAAAAGCTGCTAAGGGTGGTTGCTGATCGTCAGGGTGCCCAACCAACTGCAATGGATTTGGTCCATGGTTCGAGTTTCGTTTATAACTACCTTGAGCAAGTACCCTACCTGCTGACCGTGGCCTGGACTTCAGCCAGAAACGTGGGTCTGGAAGCCGAGGTCACCAGTATTCTGAAAATGGTTGAATCTTACTGGATTGAAGATGACGACGTCATTCCGGACAGCCTGGGCATCTTCGGGCTGTTAGACGATGCCTACTGCTCATTGTTATCCATGCAAACCTTATCGGACCTCTACCGGATGCAATCCGGAAAGCATTTATTTCCGGATGACCTGACCGCAGCCAACAAGGTCATGCGCAAAATCATCGGCGAGCCCTATACCACTGAGCTTGATAAACTGGTCGACAAAGCGATTGCAGACGCCCAGGTCGAGGACGCAGTCAAATGGCTGACCAGCCCGGAAAAACAGCAATTGCTCGACAGCCAGGCAACAATCTGGAACCACGGTCCAGTGAGCCAGTTACCAGTGAGCCAGTTAAAAGGACTGGGACTAGTCCCGTAGGGTGCGTAATTTATTACGCACCTTAAAACCCTGGACCCGTAAAGGTGCGTAATAAATTACGCACCCTACACCCGATCCGTAGGGTGCGTAATTTATTACGCACCTTATAACCCGATCCGTAGGGTACGTAATTTAATAGGCACGTTACAGCCCGGCAAAAGCATCCCGGGTCAAATTCCGCGGCACGCCATCAGTAACAACCATATTGTCTTCAATCCGGATACCGCCGTAAGGGGCCAGTGTCTCAACTTTATCCCAATTGATTGCGGCAACATCTCCATT
>RCNE010001310.1_pt1 | contig 20480 bp, 15 predicted proteins | sample 2041361 | NCBI WGS metagenome assembly RCNE01 (sample SAMN09708229, study PRJNA481090) | Marine sediment metagenome, whole genome shotgun sequencing project.
ACTTGTTACCCACCAATGGTTTTAACATCCAACGATGGTCCGGTGCGTAACGAGTTACGCACCCTACGTTCGCTTGTTACCCACCAACCGTGTTTCTATCAGAAACCATTAACCTTTGATTTTCGCTCAGAGCCGAGGGTGTTATGTTCAGGATGAACAGTACTTCGCGATTGAGCACAGGGATGTGCGACGCGAAGCCTCTCGGGAAGCACATATGTTCGTCTAAAGGGATGCTGTGCAATTCGGACACAAGCCGCTCCAGCTTCAGACATGAGCGTGCTATTTCTTTTCGAAGCCATTGCCTTGTGATTTACGCTCAGAGCCGAGGGTGTGCGGTACCTTACTTCAGGACCGTACGAGGCAGGATGCCGAGTATCGAGCGACACAGGGATGTGCTTGAGCGAGTCCTGAAGTAAGGTACCGCGCAACCTCGGCTCCCCTGTCGAAGCACCAGTCAATGTCATAGTGTTTTCTTGAGATAAAAACGAGACGAAAGCCGTCGGTCGTTGTAAAATCTGCTCGTCGTTTTGCTTGATGCGTAAGGGTTGCTTTCTCATTTTAGGGTCGTTTTTTCAACAATGAGAACTCGCGTACAAGCAAAATGGCACCTACATGGAAGGGCGCGCAATGTACTCATTGGATCATTACCGGTTATTCACCATCATTGGTGCCAACCTCTGCCTGGTTGTCGCGGCTTGCTCAACACCCGTTGAAAACCGGAATGCAGCAACCGTTTCCTCGCTACAGACTGAAATACCACTTGCTCCGCCGGCCAAAAACGTGATTTTGTTCATTGGTGACGGTATGGGTGTTAGCACTGTTACCGCCATTCGCATTCTTGATGGTCAGCGAAAAGGCATGCCGGGTGAAGAAAACGTCTTGTCGTTTGAGAGATTTGAGCATGTGGCTTTGTCGAAAACCTACCAGGTCAATCAGCAGGTCGGGGAATCTGCAGGTACCGCGACTGCCATGATGACAGGCGAGAAAACAAATGCCGGTTTCATTGGAATTAACCGTGATGCCATACGTGGTGATTGCGCCTCTACCAGCGGCAATCACCTGCCGAGCATGCTGGAACTCGTGGAGTCCACCGGCAAGTCAACGGGGGTTGTATCCACTACGCGATTGACACACGCTACCCCCGCATCGACTTATGCACACGTACCGGAGAGGGACTGGGAAAACGACAGGAACCTGACCGTGGAGGCCAGGCAGAATGGCTGCCCTGACATCGCAACCCAGTTGATTGAGTTTCCATACGGTGATGGCATCGAGGTTGCACTGGGTGGCGGTCGCATAAAATTCCTCCCGCATGACATCACGGATCCTGAGGGTAGGGATACTAAAGAAGGCCGTCAGGACGGTCGCGACCTGACACAGGAGTGGTTGCAGACATATCCGAATTCGGCCTATATCTGGAACCAACAGCAATTTGATTCAATTGACCCGGATTCCACCGACCACCTGCTCGGCCTGTTTGAAAGCGACCATATGCAATATGAAGCGGACCGTGCTGAAGACACCGCTGGGGAACCATCGCTGGCGCAGATGACAAAACTGGCCATTGAGATACTCAGGCGAAATTCAAATGGTTATTTCCTGCTTGTCGAGGGTGGGCGAATCGATCACGGCCATCATGATAACAACGCCTACCGTGCCCTGACCGATGGCATCGCTTTTGCCGACGCAGTGGCAGTTGCCGATGAAATGACCAAGCAGGACGATACATTGATCATTGTTACCGCCGATCACTCCCACGTTTTCTCTTTTAGCGGTTATCCAACCCGCGGAAACCCGATTTTGGGCAAAGTCACTCAAAATGACTCAAGTGGCAGGCCGGAAAACACACCTAAACTGATGGATGATAAAAAGCCCTTCACTACACTGGGTTATTACGTGGGCCCCGGTGCCGCATGGGTAGGTGGGCCCAGGCCGGATTTATCTGGAGTCGATACAAGCACTGACAAAAACTATATTCAACAAGCCGCAATTCCTGCCGAGGATGATACCCATGGTGGTGAAGATGTCGCTATTTATGCGCGTGGTCCGGGTGCCGGATACATCCATGGTGTCATGGAGCAGAATGAAATTTTCCATGCAATGGACAAGGCGCTTGGTATAAGCAAAAAAGCAATTCACTAGCGACAACACAACATCATCGGGGTTTCCCCGACATTCCCGCGCCGACCCGGGATGAGCAAACCCCTGCAGGACAGGGGTTTGTCATGATTTATTCCTGACCTGCCCCTTTCAGATAGATATCCAGAAATTTGACATAGGCATCAGATGCGCTGATCCGGTTATCACGCTTTCTGAAACCATGTCCTTCATCGGGGAAAACCAGGTACTCGACTGGCACTTCATTGGCCTGCACCGCTGCAACCAGTTCGTCACTTTCAACCTGTAATACACGCGGGTCATTGGCGCCCTGTACTACCAGCAGGGGTTTTATAATATTTCCGGCATGGAACAAGGGTGAGATTTTATGGTGTCGTTCAGCATCGGTTGCCGGGTCACCCATTTCGTCATACAGGGCTTCCTTGAACGATTCCCACCAGGGTGGAATGCTTTCAAGTGTTCTTACCCAGTTGGTAACACCAAATATGTCGATACCCACTTCAAAGGCCTCAGGTTCAAAAGCCAGTGCTGCGGCTACCATGTAACCCCCATAAGAGCCACCGATGATGCCGACACGACTGCCGTCAACCCAGTCCAGTGAATCAAGATATGCCCTGCCATAGACGATATCCTGCAGATCCTCTTCACCATGGCGTTTGTCATCGAGGTGGTTAAATGTCTTGCCATACCCGGATGAACCTCGATTGTTGGCACCCAACACGGCATAACCGTGATTTACCAGGTGCTGCACCATTGCCCGGTAACCGGTACGTGTCTGGCCACCCGGGCCACCGTGTACCAAAACCAGGGCAGGTACCGGGTTCTCCGCACTCGCACCATGCGGACGGTAAAGTATCGAAGGTATTTCCAGACCGTCAAAACTCTCGTAACGAATCACCTCACTGCTGACCAGGTGGCTTTGATCAATGGCCGGATTCAAAGCTTGAGTCAGTTGATGCGTATGCCCTTCGGCCAGGTCGATCACATAAATATTTGACGGTGAGTCATCAGCGTTCACGATCAGCGCGATATGTGTTTCATCGGCAGAAAACCGGACATTTCTTAAATCACCAGGTGGTAATTCCGGCAGACTGACATCAATTCCCGATTGGGTATCCACTACCGTAACCTCAGTTTTCGCATCAGCATTGACACCGGCGACCTGGTAGCGACCGGATGGCGAGAACATGATGTAACTGACATCCCAGGGTGCCTCGATCAAAACCGAGCTTTCACCACTTTGCAAATCATATTTCCAGGCCTGATCAAACTCACCAAACTCATTGCTTGAATACACAAGGCTGTTGTTGTCCCGCGTAAACTCATAGGTTCCATAACTGATGTTGCCCATGTGGCTGGTGATCAGCATCGGTTCAGGGTTGTCACTTTGCAGATCGACTACGAAAATATCTGAATCTGCACTGGTACGCGGTTTGTCCAATGCGATCCAGCGGCCATCGTCGGAGATTGCGCTGATCTGAAACCCGGGGTTCTCAAATAGCATCTCACGGCTATAGTCAGAGGCAGAATAACGATAAATATCAAAACTCTTTCCGTCACGTTCGGTGGAGATCAGATAAAAGCTCTGGCCATCTTTGGCCCAGGCCAGGAACCCGGCCTTGAGCTCGTCACCCGGTGTCAGATCGCCGGTGCTGCCATCTGTTTCACGAACAAAGACATGGTTCAATTCATTGCCACCACCGTCATAGGTATACAGAATTCGATTGTCAGCCGGAAACCAGCTGACGGCAAATACCGCGTTATCTGTCGATTGCGTCAGTCGCTCCGGGCTGCCGCCATCCAGCGGCAATGCATAAACATTGAATACACCGCTTGCATCTGATGACATCAGGAGCGCTTTACCATCCGGAGAAAAAGCATGTCCAGCCGACCCGGGTAAGCCATAGCTGGTGGTCTCAAAAAATGCCTGCGCACTGTATTTTGGTATTTCCTCCACGGCAACGGTCGTTACAACTCCTGTCGGACTAACAGGCTTTTGTTGCTCGCATCCGGCCAGGCAGATACCCAGAAAACACAAAAGACTTAAAGAGATTGCTGATTTCATTTTAATTACTCTTTTTCAGGTTTATCGGAGGTAAATTGGGTGGAGACATCACCGAAGTAAAGCGTTTGCATGGAAGAGGCCACCAGGTGCAGTCGGTCACGTTCCGGATCGGGTAATTTTATATCCAGCGACCAATTCAAGCCATCATCACCGGTCGCCCGCATATCCCGTGGTTTATTCTCGTCGGTTGGGCTTTCTACCTGTGCCAGCTTTACACCATCCAGCGGGTTTTCAGAAACCAGCTTCAGTAACAAACGGTCGTTGCCGATGGGTTCAAAGGTGAGCGTCAACTCGAAATCGACGTTCTTCAAACCGCACAGGCCACTGTTGTAACGACAGTTGGGTTTTTCGACCAGTCGATAACTTTGTCCAACCTCTGCCGGTTGCGGCTTGTCACCGAGCAGTGCGCCGATCCCGTAATAGCTCACCAGGCCCAGAACTGGCGCCATAAGCGTGGCTATAAGAACGTGTTTGTCTTTCCAAAAACTCATATCCTTACCCCGTCCAATTATGTTGCGGTATTAGGCAAACGCCCGGCAAGGATACTTGCTTCCTTCGGCAATGGCATTAACGGCGAGTCAACTCAGACGCGTCACCACCAGCTTGATACCCGGATCATCCGGGTCATTGCTAACCTCAAAGTTGAGCGACATCATCAACTCGAGCATCCTGTAGTTATTGGCCAGGACCTGCCCTTCCATCATCTCAAGCCCCCTGTTGCGGGCAATATCAATCAGCTTCTGCATCAGCAGACGGGCGATACCCTTACCTTGCCACTTGTCGGAAACAACAATGGCAAATTCGCAGGTCTTCTTGTCCGGATTGGTTAAATAACGAGCAACCCCGATCTCTTCTTCACCATTGACACCGGGATTAATGGCAACCAGCGCCATCTCGTTGTGATAATCAATCTGGGTGAAGCGAACCAGCATTTCCAGGCTCAGTTCATGTATCGAATTCATAAAGCGGAAATATTTCGACTCAGCCGACAACCCGCGTATGAAAGCCTGTTCGATCTCAGCATCTTCCGGACGTATAGGCCTGATCACGATATCGGTGCCATCATTCAATTGCTCTTCACTGATGAGATGAATGGGGTACGGATGAATGGCCAGGTGATTATAGGGATCGGTTGACGGTTTTGGATAATCGACACGGATACGTGCATCCACCGCCACGGCGCCATTTTCATCCACCAACAAGGGATTAATATCCATCTCCCGAATCCACGGCAACTCGCACGCCATATTGGAAACATTGACCAGCACATCAATAAGCAACTCCATGTTGACGGCGGGCATGTTCCGGAAATTGCCAAGCATTTTAGCGGCCTTGGTGCGATCAATAAGATCCTGGGCCAGTCGCCGGTTCAGCGGTGGTAATGCTATGGCCGAATCACCCATCACCTCAACCATGGTTCCACCACTGCCAAAGCTGATGACCGGTCCAAAAACCGGATCCCGAATGATACCAATCATCAATTCCCGGGCATTCGGATTACGGTACATTTTTGCTATCGTCATACCATTAATCGTCGCATCCGGGGCATTCTTCGATACCTGCTCGATCATGTCACGGTAAGCGCCTCTGACCTCATGAGCGGAGCTGACATTCAACCTGACACCGCCGGCATCGGATTTATGCGAAATGTCAGTCGACAACACCTTCATGGCGACCGGGTACCCAATAGTTTCGGCAATCACCAGGGCCTGGTTGGCCGAGGTGGCAACACCATTTTCTGCAGCGGGAATCTTGAACGCGTTTAATATCGCCATCGATTCCGGCTCGGTCAGCACTTTACGCCTTTCCGTTAAAACGCCTTCGATAATGAGCCTGGCACCATCTTTATCCGCAGCAGCCTGGCCACTGCTCAACCTTGCTGGCGTTTGCAGCAACAGGCGTTGATTTCTGTTGTAAGTTCCGATAAATGAGAAGGCATCCACCGCATCTTCAAGCATGTTGAAGTCAGGTATACGGGCCTCATTGAGCAGCTTCCTTGCCTCTTCAACCTGGGTGCCGCCCATCCAGCAGGTCAATATGGGCTTCTTACACTTTTCTGCGGTTTTGATGACTTCTTCAGCTACCAGGGTAGGTGCGGTCATGGCCTGTGGGGTCAGGATGACAATAGCTCCATCCACTTCCGGGTCTGCCAGGCAGATTTCAACTGCTTCACTGTAACGCTCCGGTGGTGCATCACCGATGATATCCACCGGGTTGCCGTGTGACCATACACCTGGCAGAACTTCGTTAAGCGCCGCAATGGTATCCGGGCCAAGTTTGCTCAGTTCGATACCCTGATCGGTTGCCCTGTCGGCAGCCATTACACCGGGACCACCACCATTGGTGATGATTACCAGGCGATCGGACGCCACACGATAATGCGAGCGCGACAGCACTTTGGCGGCTGCGAAAAGCTGAGAAACACTTTCTACCCGCAACACACCTGAACGTGACAGGGCAGATGAAAAGGTCTCGTCACTGCCGACAAGGGCACCGGTATGCGACATGGATGCCTCAGCACCTGCCGCATGGCGGCCAACTTTCAATGCGATAACCGGTTTGATTCGTGCAGCGGCACGTAAACTGCTCATGAAGCGCCGTGAATCCGTAATACCTTCTATATAAAGCAGAATGCTTTTTGTCTCGGGGTCCGAAACCAGGTAATCAAGATAGTCACCAAAATCGAGATCGGCACCGATACCGGTAGAAACAACGGCAGAAAACCCGATGTTATTCAATTCTGCCCAGTCAAGAATGGCTGTGCATATGGCACCTGACTGTGAAACCAGGGCCAGGTTACCGGGCTTGGCAACGTTGTGGCCAAAGGTAATATTGAGTTTTTTATCCGGCCGCATCAGGCCAAGACAGTTGGGGCCCATCAAACGTATGCCATAACGCTCAACCAGCTGGGTTACCCGTTTCTCGAGTTTTTTGCCCTCTTCACCAATTTCACGAAAACCCGCTGACAGTATTAACATCATTTTGATGCCATGTTCACCGCAGGCTTCAACGATAGCGGGAATGGTGCTGGCAGGTGTGGCCACTACAGCCAGGTCAACCGGTACACCGACATCGGCCAGGGTCGCAAATGCCTTTTCACCCTGCACCGTTTCATGTTTCGGATTAATCGCGAAAATCTGACCTTCAAACCCGGCTGAAAGCAGGTTTCGGAACACCACGCCACCGACAGAATTTTCTCTGTCACTGGCGCCAAAAAGCGCGATTTTATTGGGTGTGAATAATGATGTTAAATAATGCGTATTCATGAGCGTAAATTAATCCAGTTTTTCGTATTTTGTACGTTGCAATTATACTAGACTAGGCAGCGCAAAAGTGAGGAGTTTTGACCGTGAGTACAGCATTTATCAGTCACCCGGATTGCCACGATCATGATACCGGTGAAGGGCACCCGGAAAACGCCTCGCGCCTGTCTGCGATTGAGGATCGGCTGCTTGCTTCCAGGATTTCGGATTTTGTCAGATACCTTGATGCACCGGAGGTTACACGGGAACAACTTTTGCGCGCCCATACCGCTGATTACCTCGCGATGATAGATGCTGTCATACCACGACAGGGGTATGCGCGTCTCGATCCGGACACCGTGATCAGCTCCGGCACACTGCAGGCCGCCAAACGCGCAGCGGGCTCAGTGATACTGGGCGTTGATCAGTTGATGGGTGGCCAAATGAGAAATGCATTCTGTTCCGTGCGTCCGCCCGGGCATCATGCCGAAAGTGACCGGGCATTGGGTTTCTGTATTTATAGCAATATTGCCATTGGTGTGAAGCATGCTTTAGAAGAGCATGGATTAAAAAAGGTGGCGGTAGTGGATTTCGATGTTCACCAGGCCAACGGCACCGAAAACATTCTTATTGGTGACGACAGGGTACTTTATTGCTCAATTTTTCAGCACCCGTTTTTTCCTTATACACCGTTACCGGAAAACAGTGAGCGTGTGATCTCCATACCGCTTGACGCATCAGCGACAAGTACCGAATTCCGCGCTGCAGTAACTGACCACTGGCTACCCGCGCTGGAACAGTTCGAACCCGAAATGATTTTCGTCTCCGCCGGTTTTGACGCGCACCGGGATGATGAAATGTCCTATGTCAGCCTGACCGATGCTGACTTCCGGTGGGTCAGTGAAGAGATTGTCCGGATGGCGGATATCTCTGCTTCGGGACGGATAGTTTCCGCACTCGAAGGCGGCTACGAAATTCACAGCCTGGCAAGGTGCGTTGAATCGCATATACGTGTACTGATGGGTTTGTAATTTTCCATCCACGACACCACTCCCAGGCCGCGTTCACCCCAAATAGAACCCAGCTGATTTAAGCCTTTAACGACGTACCAGCGTCGAACGTTCTGTAGCACCGTAACCAATTTAGTCAAAGGTGCGTCAGATATATACAAAGGTCAGGGGTGAATACATTGAAAATCGCAGATACATCCGCACAAGATGTGCAAATTGAATCGAAACCAAAAGGCCGTCAACGCCTGCTAATGGGTACCGGGGTCCTGGTTATCGTACTCGCAATCTGGCTGGTGCTGCCTTCAGTACAACGCTGGGCGGGTTCCAGTATTTCTGTTCCACTGGACCGCTTGAGGCTAGCCGAGGTAACACGGACCGACCTGGTCAGGGATGTTTCCGTCCAGGGTCGTGTGGTAGCCGCCGTCAGCCCATCATTATTTGCGCCTGCAGCCGGCACAATAACCTTGTTGGTTGATGCCGGAGCCGTTGTTCAAGAGGGTCAGCCCCTGGCGTTGGTCGACAGCCCCGACCTCCAGAACCAGCTTCAACAACAACAGGCCGTCCTCGACGGGCTGAGTGTAGAGTTCGACCGGCAACGCATAGAGACCAAGCAAAAGGCTCTCGACAACCGTAAGAACATTGATCTGACCCAGGTCACACTGACCGCAGCTGAACGCGAACGCCGACGTGCAGAGTCGGGTTACAAGATTGAAGCAATTTCTGAAATTGATTTTGAGAAAACCAAGGACGACCTGCAAACAGCCCGGCTTGCCCATGAACATGCAGTGGCCGATGCCACGCTTGATGACGAACGTCTTGTTTTTGAACTAAAAACACGCGAATTGCAGGTCGGGCGGCAGTCGATGCTGGTGCAGGATTTATTACGCCAGGTCGACGAATTGAACATGCGCTCTCCGGTCAACGGAATAGTCGGCAACCTGATGGTTGATCAAAAATCAGCCGTCAGCCGCAACCAGGTGGTCATGGCCGTGGTTGATCTTACGGCATTCGAAATCGAGGCACAGGTGCCCGAAAGCTATGCCGATGACCTGGGACTTGGCATGGCTGCCGAAGTTTTGGTCGGAAATCAGAAATACTCCGCAAACCTGGTTTCAGTTTCACCTGAAATCATCCAGAACCAGGTTACAACCAGGGTACGTTTTGCGGAAAAAATGCCGCCGGGTTTGAGACAGAACCAGCGCTTGACCACGCGAATCCTGATGGAAGAAAAGAATGAAGTGCTGACGCTGCCACGAGGTCAATTCCTCGATAGTGGCGGCAGCCGGATTGCTTATGTGCTGGATGAAAACAATGTTGCGCACCGTCGTTCCATCGAGATTGGTGCACGTAGCCTGGCAGCGGTGGAAGTAACAGGCGGTCTTAAAGAGGGTGAGCTCGTTGTTATTTCGAGCATCGACCAGTTTCGTAGCGCCGATACGGTGTTGGTAACCAATTAACACAAATTACAGGAGTAGAAAGATGCTCAGTATGCAGAACATATCCAAGGTTTATCGTGCAGGCATGGTTGAAACCCACGCCTTGAGGGGGTTTTCGCTTGAAGTTGCGGAGGGTGAGTTCATTTCAGTTACAGGGCCTTCCGGTTCTGGTAAAACCACGTTTCTGAATATTGCAGGTTTGCTGGAGAGCTTCACCTCGGGGCGTTTTGAACTGGATGGCCGGGATGTTTCGGCCCTGTCCGATTCCGAATCCTCAAAGGTGCGAAACGAAAAAATAGGCTTTGTGTTCCAGAGCTTTAACCTGATACCCGATCTCAACCTTTTCGACAACGTCGATGTGCCATTGCGTTATCGCGGTTTCAACTCGGCAGACCGCAAGCGCCGCATAGAAAAGGTCCTGGAGACAGTAGGACTGGCTTCGCGTATGAAACACCTGCCCTCACAGCTTTCAGGCGGTCAGCAGCAACGTGTTGCCATCGCCCGTGCACTCGCCGGGGAACCCCGTTTTCTGCTGGCCGATGAACCCACCGGAAATTTGGATTCACACATGGCCCTGAGCGTGATGGAGTTGATTTCCGAGATCAACCGGGGTGGCACCACCATCATCATGGTGACCCATGACCCGGCACTGGCGGAAATGGCCAGCCGAAACGTTCACATACTTGACGGGCGCGTCAGCAATGGTGTCGAAGAAAGTAAAGTAACCCGGATCGCAAGCGCATAAGGAGTAGCCCATGTTTTCCTATTACCTCAAACTGGGTTGGCTCAGCATTCGGCGCAACCCACTGCTCAGCACATTGATGGTTGCCGCTATCGCTATTGGTATTGGTGCCAGCATGAGCATCATTACCGTCAACTATGTCATGTCGGGTAATCCGATCCCGCAAAAATCTGACCAGCTGTTTTATGTACAGATCGATAGCGGGGATCCCATCCAATACGATGACGATGATTTCGAGGCATCGGACCAGCTGACCTACATCGATGCCATGGCCCTGATGAAGGCCGGCAAGGCCTTTCGACAGGTCGCCAACAACCGCTCCGGTCTGGTGCTTGAACCACAAGGCGAAGATGAAATGCCATTTTCCGTGTCCACACGCAATACCTGGGCTGATTTCTTTCCCATGTTCGATTTGCCTTTCATCTATGGCAGTGGCTGGGATGATTCCTCGGATCAAAACCTGGAACGGGTCGTCGTGCTCAGCAAGGAAATCAACGAGCGTGTTTTTGGTGGGGAGAATTCAGTTGGCCGTAGCGTACGTCTCAATGGTATGGACTTCCAGGTTGTGGGAGTACTGGATGAATATCAGCCAACTCCCAAGTTTTATGACGTAACCAACGATGCCTTTGGCGACATAGAAGAGCTTTTCATTCCTTTCAATGTCGCGGTCGAGTATGAGTTCCCCCGAAACGGTAATACAAGCTGCTGGAAGGCCCCCGATGGTGATGGCCTTGAAGCATTCATGAATTCGGAATGTGTCTGGATTCAGTTCTGGGCAGAACTAAGAAACGAAACCGAAAAGCAGGAATATATGGCATTTCTTAATGCCTATGTTGAACAGCAAAAGGAGTTAGGCAGATTCCCGAGACCAATGAACAATCACCTTAACAACGTCATGGAGTGGATGGAACATGAGGAAGTTGTTGAGGATGATGCACGTGTCATGCTGGGGCTTTCCCTATTGTTTCTCGTGGTTTGCCTGCTCAATACGATTGGCTTGTTACTTGCCAAATTCATGGGCAAATCCACTGACATCTCCCTGCGCAGGGCGTTGGGGGCGTCAAAATCCAGCCTGTTTATCCAGCACATGATCGAGTCTGGTCTCATCGGTTTAGGTGGTGGTATTTTCGGTCTCGGTCTGACCTGGCTTGGCTTACGCGGTATTGAGATGTTGTTTGAGGATATCGTCGACAACCTGGTCAGCCTGGATTGGGTGATGGTGATGACCGCCATCGGACTGGCAATTGCATCAGCGCTATTGGCCGGTCTGTATCCAACCTGGCGGGCATGCCGAATAGCACCCGCCAGCCAACTGAAAATTCAATAGGCGAATCTGAAGGAGTACTAGCATGGAAATTGGACCTATCTGGCGTGCAATGTTACGCAACAAGACCGGCGCGATTCTGATTGCGCTTCAAATCGCTGTCACCATGGCCATCATGGTCAACGCTGTATCCATCATGCAGGAACGCAGTCGCATGATGGCAAGACCCAGCGGAGTTGATGAGCACAATATTTTCAGTATCTCGAGTATTGGGTTTGCCGAGAGCTTTAATGAACGTGCAGCCATTATTGAAGACCTGGCCGCACTGCGTGCAATGCCCGGTGTCGTCAATGCCATTCAGTCAAACTCGGTGCCCTTGTCCGGCGGTGGTTGGAACATGGGTTTTCAGACAGAACCCGGCGAAGGAATCGACGGCCCCAGTGCGGCTATCTATTTTGTGGATGAACACGCCCTGGATACCTTCGGTTTAAACCTGATAGCAGGCGAGAACTTTAGCGAAACGGACATCGAATGGCGTGAAAGAGGTGATACCGAGTGGCCCGACAAGGCCATCATCACCCGCGCAATGGCGGAAGCACTTTATCCCGATGATCCGGATAGCGCACTCGGCAAGACGATATATATCAGTGATATCGACCCACTTACCATTACCGGTATCATTGCCCGGATGCAGGCGCCATGGAACGGTTGGGATGGTGTCGAGCGTGTCATGTTGACACCGCAACACACCCTGTTCGGCGCCACCCGTTACATAATCCGGACCGAACCCGGACAACGTGATGTTCTGATGCCCCAGGTTGAAAAATTACTGGCGGAATCAAACAAGGATCGTATCGTGCGCTCCATGCGCACCATGGACGAAACAAAAGAGCGGAGCTATCGGAGCGACTCATCGATGATCAAGATCCTGACCTTTACCATCATCCTGCTGATTGCCATCACCTCCCTGGGTATTGTCGGACTGGCCAGTTTCAGCGTTAACCGCCGCACCAAACAAATTGGAACCCGGCGAGCGCTGGGTGCAAGCAAAGCTGTGATTCTGCGTTACTTTATGACTGAAAACTTTCTGATTAGCCTGGTTGGTGTTTTATTCGGTGCAGCCCTTACCGTTGGCCTGAACATCATAATGATTGAAGAATTCAGCCTGACAAGGATTGCCTGGTACCTGATACCTGTGGCCATGCTGATGTTGCTCGTAGTTGGTCAGGCCGCCGTTTTCGGACCAGCCAGAAGAGCGTCTTCAGTGCCCCCGGCAGTGGCCACCAGGACTGTGTAAGGGCTCAACGCACCGAAATGCCCGGTGGGTATTAATACCCACCCTACAGATACATCCGAAACTGCTTACCGTAGGGTGCGTAACTTGTTACGCACCGTCGAAAGCCAGCGAACGGCAGGACACCAATGAATGGCACTAAGTTAAGGGTGTTCATCAATCAATGACTTAACTCTTATATGAAGCGGAAGATGCGCACAGCGATCAGGCTAAAGACCCCGCATCCATTCCTGGCGTAATCGAACCGAGCCCGGCTGATCGAGTGCGGCCCGTACGGTCTGAAGTAAACGTGGCGCCAAGATTACCCTTCAGTACCAGGTAATTGGAGGCATGATCGCTTCTGAAAATCGTATTTTCAAGATCGAGATTATCCAATAGCCAGTACATTTCCTGGAAAAGCCCCGCCTGGTCCAGGGCCTCGAATTCACCTCCAAAACCCTGTTGATAACGTTCCACACCGGCAGGAAAACTGACCACTAGTGTTGACAGGTATTCGGGTTGCGCTGCGCTCATCAGACGCGCTGAGTTAACCGCATGCTGCTCGCTATATTTCTTGCCACCCATTCCATTGAGAATCATGACTGAGCTCTTAGCACCAGCGGTTTTTATCTTTTGTAGCGCAGCCAGGGACGTTTCAAAATTTTCACCCTTGTTGACGCGTTCAAGTACCAGGTCATCTCCGGATTCACAGCCAACATAGAAGAGACTGAGACCCATATCGTTCAGTTCAGCAAGTTCTTCTATTGTCTTGTTTTTCAGGTTTCGCGGCAGGCAATAGGAAGAAACACGCTGAACACCGGGCAGGTACCTGTTGATGGCCTCCATGATCAGCTTCAAACGTCGGAACGAGAGTGTCATGGCATCGCCGTCGGCGAGGAAAATGCGGCGAACCCGGGTCCCTGATCCCGCGATTGCGGCCAACCCCTGCTCAATCTTCTCCTGCGGTTTGAAACGGAAGCGTTTCTGCGGTTGGGTATACATTTCGCAGAAAGTGCAGTTGTTCCAGCTACATCCAATAGTGACCTGGAGAATGAGGCTATGAGCCTCGGAAGGCGGCCGGAATACAGGCTCAACATACGGTATCTGGATCATTGATTTAGGGCCTCGCCACTCTCGAACGTGAATTTACAGGGGCAACACTAGTGTAGTGTCAACCCTAGCCACTGGGGCCTTCATTGTAAATATATTCCCGTAATTGGGGCTCCTGCGCCTGAAGACTTCGGAACAATTGGAACTGGTTTCGCGCGCGGTCGAGATTATGCAATGGGTAATCTGCACCAAAATAGCTGTCACCGTTGAGGAAATCCGTTAGAAAGCGGATTCCCTGTATGAAACAAATCATCAAGGCACCCGGTATCAGCGCCGTTCTCTCCCGAGCCTCAATCACACCATCCAATCCTCCCAAATAGCCCTCCACTAATGCACCAAATACGTCAGGTCGTGCGATGACCTGCTCCAGTGCCGTGGAATCCTCCGCCTCCGGACTACAACAAGTCCGCACAAGATCACCAAAATCCGTTATCAGGCTGCCTTGCATGCAGGTATCCAGATCGATCACTGCAAGGGTCTTACCGCTTTTCCGGGATATCAGTATATTATTGATTTTACAGTCATTATGACAAACCCGAATGGGCAGGCTTTCAATCAGAGACTGCCATTTAGCAATCAGACGTTGTGTTCTTTTCGCAAACTCAATTTCATCATAACAAGCAGCAGTGCGAGCCTCAGTGGCACTCTGCACTGCCTGGAGAAAATGCCCATATCTCATGGTTGGGTTATGAAAATCCGGAATGACCGCCGTCAAGCTCTCATGATCAAAGTCGGATAATGACCGGGAAAAACTGGCAAAGGTAAACGCCAGTTCACGGGCCTGGTCGGGTGACTCGACCAGTTCAATGCTACGAGAGTCATGAATATACTCCAGTACACGAATATCCTTAGCCTCGCCGTGCAGGTAGTTGCCATCAAGGCCTGGCAAATGCCGGGCAACTCCAGGCGCCTGCTCCTTTTGTTCCAGGTGCGACACGATCACTCGGGCATTGTGAACCAGCGCACCAGGGTCCTGGAAAACGAAGGTATTTATCCTCTGGGCGACCAGCGACCTGTCTGTGTCACGTACCAACACGGTCTGGTTTATAAGACCATTGCCTAAGGGACTGGCAGTGACATTATCGCTCAAGCGATACGGGGTGCGAATGGCTTCTAGAATGCATGCGGTATCCGTTTTAATCATGACGCGTATTCACCTGGAAAAACTCACCGAGGCGCACCAGGTCGCCCGGGTAAGTGATACCCTGCCATTTGTCCCGCCCAGGGTAAACACGTACCTGATTGTCACCTGATTCGATTGATGCCATCACCTGGGCCGGCAGATAAAACTCCGCCTGGCTTCTATCCTGTACACCGGCAAAAAACTTGATCAGACCTTTTTCAAGACAAGCAAATATGTCCGGCCCGAAGCCCCAGATGTTCATAGACACCGGTACTTCCGGTTCAAGTGTAACCGGCTTTCCACCGGCCTCACCGCAAATCACACCATTTAGATGCTTTATGGAGAGGCATTCCTTCACCGTCACCAGGAAGCCATCTTTCTCTTCGCACACGCCACGATTGACAAACCCGAACTCAGACAGGGTATTTCTCAACTGATAGCTCACCATTGCCCAGTCATTACTGCTTTCAAAATGTAACAACAACTGCTTCATTGCACTCGGCCCGTAATAATCATCCGCATTAATCACGATGCACTCATCCTTTACAGCTTCCCTTGCACTCCACAATGCATGACCGGTCCCCCATGGCTTCTGCCTCGAACAGGTCAGGCTTCCATCCGGCAGATCATCGACTCGCTGCAAGACCAGGGACACTTCCAGATCACCGGGCAGCAGCGGAAGAAACTGTGTGGAAACAGCCTGCTCGATCTGCTGGTTGATAACCAAAACCAAACGACGCACACCCGCCAGGTAGGCATCCATCACACTGAAATACATCAGTGGCTTGCCTGTATTTCCAATGGTTGCCAACTGTTTACCGCCGCCAAAACGACAGCCCAAACCTGCTGCCAGGACGATCAGGCTGACCGATTCCGTGCTGTTACAATGCGTCATTTGCGAACAATAACACTGCGCGCGGGGAATGCAATGCAGCTGAACTGGATTGACTGGGCCATTGTAGGCAGCTTCATACTCATGTCGCTGACGATTGGTGTTCTTGTCAGCCGTCGCGCAGGTGGTAGCACCGAATCATTCTTCCTTTCCGGACGTAACCTGCCCTGGTGGCTACTGGGTACATCGATGGTTGCCACCACATTCTCAACCGATACACCCAACCTCGTCACCAACATTGTTCGAACCAATGGTGTCTCCGGCAATTGGGTGTGGTGGGCCTTTCTCCTGACGGGGATGTTGACCACTTTTGTGTACGCCAGGCTCTGGCGGCGCTCGGAGGTTATGACAGATCTCGAATTCTACGAAATACGCTACAGCGGCTCTGCTGCCGGGTTTCTGCGTGGTTTTCGCGCCATTTACCTGGGCTTGTTTTTTAACGTCATGATTATGGCCGCAGTGACGTTGGCCGCGATTAAAATTGGTGCTGTCATACTGGGCCTGACCGCCCTGCAAACCGTTCTGATCGCCGGTGTCGTGACAGCAATTTTCAGTGCTGCAGGTGGCTTCCTGGGAGTCATTCTCACGGACCTGATATTGTTCGTGGTCAGTATGACCGGTGCGGTAATAGCCGCTGTTGTTTCGGTTAATCACCCTGATGTGGGTGGCCTGGAAGCATTGCTGGTCCATCCCAATGTCGCTGACAAGTTATCAATACTGCCCGACTTTTCCAACACCGAACTGGTCATGGCGGTGTTCATTATCCCGCTTGCAGTGCAATGGTGGAGTGTCTGGTACCCCGGCTCAGAGCCCGGTGGTGGCGGTTACGTTGCCCAACGTATGCTGGCGGCCAAAAATGAGAACCACGCAATGGCCGCGGTTGCCTTTTTCCAGGTCTGCCACTACGCACTCAGGCCGTGGCCCTGGATCCTCGTTGCACTCGCCTCGCTGGTGATATTTCCCGACCTGGATGCCTTACGCACGGCTTTCCCTGATATGAATGAATCCGTCATCGGTCACGATCTTGCCTATCCGGCGATGCTCACATTTCTACCACATGGGTTATTGGGTCTCGTAATCGCTTCATTGGCCTCGGCCTATATGTCGACCATGTCCAGCCAGGTCAACTGGGGCGCATCTTACCTGGTGAATGATTTCTACCGTCGTTTTTTGCGACCTGATGCAAACGAAAAAGAACTGGTGCGGGCTGGCCGTATGACCACCGTGCTGCTGATGGTAATTGCATGTACATTCGCGCTCTACCTGAAAAATGCCTTACAGGCCTTCAGTATACTTTTGACCATTGGCGCGGGCACCGGCCTGTTGTTTATCCTGCGTTGGTTCTGGTGGCGTATCAATGCATGGAGCGAAATATCGGCAATGATGATTTCCTTTGTGCTGGCCCTTTACTTCAATTTTGCCGACCTGCCCGGCTGGAGCGACTGGCAAAAATTACTGGCCGGCGTTGTCTTAACGACCATCGGCTGGGTGACAATCACGCTGCTAACACCGGCAAGCAATTCACACACTTTGCGTGGCTTTGTGAGCCTTATACAACCCGGTGGCGCGGGATGGAATAGGGTGAGGCGTGAGGCCTTGGCTGATGGTATCGAACTAAGCAATGAAACGGGGAAAGACCACTTGCCGGTAGCCTTGCTGAATGTTCTTCTCGCCTCGATTGCTGTTTATGGTGCCTTGTTTGCCATCGGCTACGGTCTCTACGGCAACAAAGTGTTGTGCGTGACACTGGCGGTGACATCGCTGTGTTGCACCGCTCTGGTGATACATTTGTGGCGTGGAAATCAATCAGGGCCAGGTTAAGCAGGAGGATACTTGCCCTGACCCTGTTCTGTTTGTGAGCTTCTGCTAGCTATCGGTGATCGTAACAGCCTGGCCGGCCTCAATGCGTTCACCACCCCTGGTGATGATCCGGTCGCCCTGCTCGACATTGCCAATGACTTCAACAAACACGCCGAGGCCAATTCCGGTTTCAACCGCAATCTTTTCCACCGTGTTATCACTATTCACCCGCATTACGTAAATATCGCTACCTCTCAATACCAGTCCGTCACGTGGAATAGCAACCAGTTCACGGGGCTCGGAGTTCGGCAATGCAATCCTGACCGGACTGCCTATAATCCATGCCGGATCATTGGCTGCGACCCGGACTTCAAACATACGCGAGCGATCATCGCCGACAGGTATGACATAGGTAACCGGGCTCAGAGATTCACGTTTCTGATGCTCAACTGAAACCTGCATTCCTTCGCGTAGCCAACCCGCCACCGAAAGCGGTGCCTGTGCCCTGATTTCCCGGTGTTCGGTATCAACCAGACGTGCAACCTGTGCGCCACGATTTACAAACTCACCAGTCTGGACAACCCTTTCCACGACGATACCGGGGAAAGGTGCCAGCACTTCAGTCTGCTTGATGCGGCGCTTGATCTGGGCAACGGCAACTTCGGCCCGTTTGATTTCCTGCCGGGTCATATCCAGTTGAGATTGCGCTTCATCCAGTTGAGTTGCGGCGGCATTGTCCTGGGCTGCAAGCTTCTTGAAGCGCTGCAGACTGCTGTCACGGTATTTAAACTGTGATTTCAAACTGGCTAGCTGGGCCTCACTATCAGCCAGTTCCAGACGTAAATCTTCCGCATCAATACGGGCAATAGCTTCACCCTGTTCAATACGTGAGCCAACATCTGCCACCCAGATGATGCGGCCATCTGTTTCTGCGGCGATTCGTGCGTCGTTCTGACTGATCACGGTTCCTGAGACCCACAGGGTTGCCGAAAAAGTATCACGTTGTGCAGTTTCTACCATCACGGGTGACGCCGGAGCTTGCTGTTCAGCATCTTCAGCCCAGGAAACTACGGGAAACAGGCATATAGCCAATGCGATCTTTGTATAATGATTCATTCCAATCTCCTTGGTCAGGCCACGGATTCCAGCGCGGTCCTGTGCTCCGTTTCCGGAGCAATAATTTCTACCTGCTTTGCCTTGCCGAGACGCAGCATGCAGGGTAATAGCAACAATGTGAACATCAGGCTAAAGCTCATACCACCTACGATTGACGCAGCCAGTCCGCGATAGATAACACTTCCTTCACCCGGTAGAAGCAACAATGGCAACATGCCGAATATGCTCGTCAAGGTGCTCATGAAAATCGGTCGCAAACGGATTCTTAAAGCATATTCAACAGCTTCGGGCCGGTTCATGCCTTTACGCTCGGCCTGGCGGGTTTGATCAACCAATAAAATCGCGTTATTGACCACCAGGCCCAGCAAAATGATAAAGCCGATCATGGTCAACAAATCCATTGGCTGAAAGGCGATCAGGTTCAGGGTTCGAATGGCGATAATGCCACCCACGCCCGCCAATGGAATGGTCATGATCACCAGCGCACTGTCCTTGGGTGAACGGAACAGACCCGCCATCAGCAAAAACAGGATGAACAGGGCCATGATGAAGTTCCGGCCCATGGTTTGAATGGCCTCGGTGAGACTATCCGCACTACCGCCGTACTGAACGGATCCGTCAGCCGGTAACACGGCGCGCAGACCAGGCTCTACATCTGCCTTGATCTGTTCAATCGCCGTTTCCAGTGAAACATTATCGGGAGGGCTGAGGTTCACACTTACCGTGCGCCTGCCATTTACCCTGCGTACCTGACCGGGCCCGGTTGCGCGCTCAACACTGACCAGTTCGCCCAGCGGCACCACTTCACCGCTGGGTGTCATGATGGGTGTCGTGGCCAGTTGCTCGGGAGTCTGCCATCCGTCGGCTCTCATGATGATATCCATACGGTTTTCACCGTTGAAATACTCACCCAGCCAGAGACCATTTCCGAGGGTCCGGACCAGTGAAGCAACACCCCTTCTGTCCATGCCCACTTCGTTGATACGTGCATCATCCGGAATTACCCGCAGCTCGGGCTCCGCCAGTTCAATACTGGGAAACGTCTGAACATTGGCACCTTCAAATGACTCCCGTAACCGGGTCTGGGCCTCACCGGCTGCCGCATACAGACCGGGTTGATCCGCCGACTGTATATGCATGGAAATATCGCGACCACCGCCAAAACCACCAAACAGGTTGCCCTGCATCGCAAAGCCCTGGAAGTCGGGAATATCTACCAGCACTTCATTTCTGACTATTTCCAGTAATTCACCCACCCGGCTTTGATCCAGCGCACGGGCACCAATCGT
>RCNE010000539.1_pt1 | contig 20470 bp, 16 predicted proteins | sample 2041361 | NCBI WGS metagenome assembly RCNE01 (sample SAMN09708229, study PRJNA481090) | Marine sediment metagenome, whole genome shotgun sequencing project.
CCTGTGGGCGTTGCGGGATGTCTCATTCGAAGTTCCGCGTGGTCAGATTCTTGGCATCGTCGGTCACAACGGTGCCGGCAAATCGACGTTGCTCAAGATCCTGTCGCGAATTACGGCGCCAACAAGTGGCCGCGCACGTATCAAGGGTCGGGTTGGCAGCTTGCTCGAGGTGGGTACTGGCTTTCACCAGGAGTTGACCGGGCGCGAAAATGTCTATCTCAACGGCACCATCCTTGGGCTACGCAAGAGAGAGGTCGACAAACTGTTCGATGAGATCGTGGATTTTTCGGGCGTCGAGAAGTTCCTGGACACGCCCGTGAAGCGTTATTCGAGCGGCATGAAAGTAAGGCTCGGGTTTGCCGTTGCTGCACACCTTGAGCCCGAGGTCCTGATTATCGACGAGGTGCTGGCCGTCGGCGACGCGGATTTCAAACGCAAGTGCCTCGGCAAGATGGAGTCGATTGGTGAGGAAGGCAGAACGATTCTGTTTGTATCGCACAACATGCCCCAGGTCACGCGCCTCTGTCATCGCGTGCTGATGATGGAGGACGGCCAGATTGTCAAAGATGGCGGTCCTCACGAAGTTGTTGAAGCCTATCTAAGCTCCGGCAAGCTGCGCGTCGCGACTTGTGAATGGCCGGATATTGCTGATGCGCCGGGCGGCGAAATTGCGCGATTGCGGTCTGTCAGCGTGCGCGACAAGCACGGCGACGTGTCAGATTCATTCGACATACGTGAGCCGGTGACCGTCAGGATCGAATTTGATTGCCTCAAGGCCGGCCATGAATTGCTGCCGGGGTTCAGCATCGCTAACGAAGAAACGCAAATAATTTTTTCGTCGATTGACATCGAACCGAGGTGGGTTGGCAAGGAACGCAACCCCGGCCATTACGTGGCCGAGATCACGATTCCAGGTAACTTCCTTGCCGATGGCACTATGATTGTTAACACAGCGATCCGCCAGTGGCAGCCGGCGCAGACGCTCGAGTATTTCGTACCGGATGCAATCGCATTCCAGGTAATCGATACGCTCGACGGCGACTCAGCCAGGGGAAGCTATCCTGGTGATCTGGCGGGTCTCGTCAGGCCGAAGTTAGAATGGCGCACGGAGCGAACAGGGGATTAGGATGGGCGCTGAAAAATGCCGCGTATGTGATGCTGAACTCGAGCACGTCTTTGTCGATCTCGGGATGTCACCGATTGCCAACGACTACGTCGCGGCCGACAAGGCCAATGCCATGGAGCCGTTTTATCCGCTGCGTGTCTATGTTTGCGATTCCTGCTGGCTGGTTCAGTTGCCTGCCGCACAATCCGCTGGCAACATCTTTCGCGATGACTACGCTTACTTTTCGTCGGTATCCAAGAGCTGGCTCGAGCACGCGAAAAACTATGTCGACATGGTTAGTGAACGCTTCAATATCGGACCCGAGCAGTCGGTCATCGAGATTGCCAGCAACGACGGCTACCTGTTGCAGTACTTCGTGCAGCGAAATGTCCCGGCACTCGGTATCGAGCCTTGTGGCGATGTTGCGAAAGCGGCCGAGGGTATCGGCGTACCGACCATTTCTGAGTTTTTCGGCATTGAACTCGCAAGCAAGCTGATCGCAGAGAAGGCCAAGCCGGACCTGGTCATTGGTAACAACGTCCTGGCCCATGTACCGGACTTGATGGATTTTGTCGGCGGCCTGAAAATACTCCTCGGGGATAATGGTGTAATCACGATGGAGTTTCCGCATCTGGCGCGGCTTGTCGAGTTCAACCATTTCGACACGATCTATCACGAGCACTTCTCCTATTTTTCGCTACTCGCTGTGCTCAACGTCTTCAAGCTGAACGATCTGCGCATATTTGATGTGGAAGAACTGGGAACCCATGGCGGTTCATTGCGAATTTTTGCCTGTCACGATGGCGACGACAGTAAGCCCAATGAGGCCGCAGTGAGTGAATTGCTCGAAAGAGAGCGCAGCGCCGGTATGGACAGTCTCGACATCTACCGCGATTTTGATCGCAGGGTGCAGAAGACGAAGCGGGAGTTGCTGAAGTTCCTGATTGGCGCAAAGGAAGCCGGCAAAACTGTTGTCGGTTACGGTGCTCCGGCAAAAGGCAATACCCTGCTCAATTTCTGTGGCGTGCGGACGGATTTTCTCGATTACACGGTCGATATGGCTCCCAGCAAACAGGGAACCCTGTTACCTGGCACGCGTATTCCGGTATTTGCGCCAGATAAGATTTTCGAGACGCGCCCGGATTACATACTGATTCTGCCCTGGAACATCAAGGACGAAATCATGGCCGGGATGTCGGCTGTGCGGGAGTGGGGTGGGCAATTCCTCGTCCCCATTCCGGAAGTCCAGCTTCTGGACTGACGTGAGCCAGCAAAAAGACATACTGGCCAGGCTGCTCGGTTCCGGGTCGGGCGAGTCGATGTATGCCCTGGTCGAAGATCTTTACCCGATATGCCGCAGCATTACGGGTGACGGTGTCAGGGCGACACTGGGTCGCATCGCCACAGATATACCGATTGAGATTCATGAAGTGCCGACCGGCACACAGGTCTTCGACTGGACGGTGCCGAAGGAGTGGAACATTCGTGAAGCCTGGATCAAAGGTCCGGATGGTGAAAAAGTTATCGACTTCGCAAACCACAATCTGCACGTCGTCAATTACAGCGCACCCGTTCACGAGCACTGCACCCTTGCGGAGCTTCGAGACAAACTGCACAGTCTTCCCGACCGCCCCGAGTGGATTCCTTACCGCACGAGTTATTACGACGAGTCCTGGGGTTTCTGCCTGTCGCACAAACAACTCGAGACATTGCCGGAAGGTACGTACGAGGTCTACATCGATTCGGATTACAAGGAAGGTTCGCTGACGTACGCGGAATGTTTGATCAAAGGTGAGACCGACGACGAGGTACTGCTGTCGGCGCATACCTGCCATCCGTCGCTCGCCAACGACAATCTGTCTGGTATTTCGTTACTGGTGAGATTGGGAGCAGCACTTCGTTCGATCGACACGCGGTATACCTATCGCCTTGTATTTGCACCGGGAACGATTGGATCCATAACGTGGCTCGCCAGGAACAAGGAGCAGGCGTCGAAGATCAGGCACGGGCTTGTCTTATCCTGTGTTGGGGATGCCGGCGGCCCCATGTACAAGCGCAGCCGCCGAGGCGATGCCGCGATCGACCGCGTGGTGGCGAGAGTATTCGCCGACTCCGCGCCGTCAGGCGATATCCAGGACTTTTCAGCCTACGGCTACGATGAGCGCCAGTACTGCTCGCCCGGTTTCAATCTTCCTGTCGGGCTCTTCGAACGCAGCAAGTACGGTGAATTCCCCGAGTATCACACGTCGGCCGACAACCTCGATTTCATCAGCGCCGAGGAACTCGACAATTCCTATGCCCTGGTCGCGAAGATCATCGAGATCCTCGAAACGGACTGGTTCCCGGTCAGCACGGCGCCATTCTGCGAACCGCAGCTTGGCCGTCGGGGCTTGTACAAGGCAATGGGCGGGGATAACGAGAGTGTCGAGCGGCAAATGGCGATGCTGTGGATCCTGAACCTCGCCGACGGCGAGCACTCACTGCCGGATATTGCGGAGCGATCGGGGATCGGTCATTCCCGAATCAAGGAAGTTGCCGAGCTGCTGCTCGAGCACAAATTACTTAAGCGCTAACGCGACGCCGCTCGAATTCCGGCACGACCACGTCGCGTACGAATCGGTCGTACGCATCGGCAAATCCCTCGCGCGTATGGTTCGCGCGCGCGTATTCCCACGCTGATCGTGCCCGTTGCTCCAGATCGGCCGCGGGCAGTTCGGATAATTCCAGTATCGCGTCGCGAACCGCTTGTACTGATGTTTCCTGCAATACAGTGCCGAATTCTCCGACATCGACGCTTGCCTCTGGCGTCACGACGGGGATCAGACCCGCGTGCATGCAGGTGATAACGCTGCCACCGCCGCCTTCAGAGCAACTCGGATAAATAGTCGCTACAGTCCTTTGCCTGATCGCGGTGAAATCCGGGCTCGTGACGTCGATCCAGCCAATCGTCTCGATGTTGTCGCTGTGATACATCGGCCGCTCGAATGCCTTGACGAATCTTGGTTCGAGGTCGAGAGGGCCGCAGATCAATAGTCTGTGGTCGGGTAGGTCGGCGAAAGCGTCTATAACAAGGTCGAGGCCTTTATGCGCGAAGCCGCCGCTGCCGAACCACAGGTAGGTCTTGCGGCAGGCATCGAAATCCTTGTCCGCAAGCCAGTCATATTGTCGTACCGATGACAACGGGATGCGATGAATGGGTTTTCCGGCGAAGCGGTAAGACTCTTCTGTGAATGCGTTGCCGAGCACACAGCCCATGTCGGCTGCTTCAATCGCCCAATTGTTCTCGACCATGCGAGTGCTGCGCAGCGAAACCTGGTGGCGATCCCGAACGCGTCGTAAACGTTCCATCGCGTTGGCGTTGTTGGTTAGGAAATGAGCGGTGTCGAGGTGCGCGATCTTCAAGCAATGGTCCGGGACATGCTTCGCCAATCGCTCAAGGTTCGTCCGCGCTGACACCAGGATGTCGTACCGGGTCCGGGGAATGAACTTGTTGTCGGCAAAGTCGACGACGTCGACATTGAAACCCGCGTAACTGAAGCTGTGCGCCATCTGGCGACATTCCCAGTAGTGAGTATGCGACGCGGATACCTCGTCCTCCGTACTGAGAACGTCGTCCGGAATGTACGAGATCAGCACGTTGCCAGTGGCCTTCTCGCGGGGCGGCAGCGAGGTGATCTGGCCAGCGCCGGCAGCGGTTCGCGGACGGCGACGCAGTTCCAGCCCGACGATGCGTATGAGTCGATTGAGTAGACGAAGCATCACCGGTTACCGACTTCTTTATTCCCGAGAAGACGCTTGAGCCTGCGCCGCAACCGGCGGAAAGGCCCCGGCCGAGGCGCGTTGGCGGTGAGCGGGTCAAACGGGACGCGAACGTAGTTCACGGGAAACAACGTACCTTCGCTATTCGCGGCGCGGCTCTCAAGTGGGCCCTGCACAAAGCACTCTGACGGGAACCAGACATAATCATCTTCAAATGTCCACGCGTCATTGCGCATATAGGTGTCGGCAATTTGCCTTGCCCGGGGTCCATCGACGGTCATAGTGAAGTATTCATTTGCAAATCCATGCAGGTACTGCCGCATCAGTCGGCTGCTTTTGCCGCTCACGTAATTGCTGTACCAGATGGTTGCGCCGTTCTGGTTCGCAAGATTCGTGGCCACCTTGCTCAACTGTACATGGTCTTCGTGACCGTATTCGCCCCATGGGTTATGTGTAAAGACGTTCTTGGCGCCCCGAATGTGTGGCGCAAGCGCCGCGGCGACGCGAGAGGCCTGCTCAGCATAGGGCTCGTCCAGCTCCGGCGACCTGTCTAGACTCAATCCGTAGTCTGTCTCAACGGGGTGAGGCCATGCACTGGCGTTGTGAGACTTCACCTGTGCGAGGTCAAGCGAGACCAACTTGTCCCTGAACTCGTGTTCGGCGAGGCTCGCTCGCCTTGCGTCATCCCTGTCCGGGCGCTGCTCGGTGTCCATAAACACAATGACGATGCTGGTGACCGTATCGAGTATTGAACTGAACCAAAGCACTTCATCATCCGGGTGTGCAACCACCAGGACTGATTCCTCAAGCGCCCGCTTTGGTAACTCCATAGCTGTCATCTCTCTCTCGATTTTCGCATAATGCTCCATTTGCCTTTTGGAGCAAAGACGTAATTTCAAATATCCCTGACATTGCAGACAAGAAGTTCCTCGTAACCGGTGCGTCCGGTTTTATCGGCCATGCTTTGTGCGCACGGCTCCTCGAGCAGGGTGCCGAGGTACACGGCACGTCCCGTAGAAAAGTCGATTTTGAGTCTGACAAATGGACACACGCGTCTGTCGATCTGACCGTCGCCGACGATGTTGACGACCTGGTCGCTTCAGCCAGTCCGGATTACATCGTTCACCTGGCGAGTTGTGTGACAGGCAAGCGTGAGATCGAATGGATTCGCGAGACGTTTGCCGGAAACCTGCAATCTGCCGTAAACGTTCTCGTGGCCGCGCAGAAGATCGGTGTCAAAAAGACTGTGCTGGCGGGGTCGCTCGAAGAACCCGATGCAAATGATGCCACCCCGGTCGCGGCATCCCCTTATGCGGCGTCCAAGTGGTGCGCCAGCGCATACGCCAGGTCAATGCACGCCTTGTACGGGACACGGTCGGCGGTTGCACGAATCTTCATGGTGTACGGTCCCGGTCAGCAGGACCTGAAGAAGCTCGTGCCCTATGTTTGCCTGTCCGTTGCGCGATCTGAAGCGCCTGAGTTGATGAGTGGCGGGCGCGAGGTGGACTGGATTTACATCGACGATGTTGTGGACGGACTGGTGCATCTGGCGCAGGCAGGGCCGGATGACGGTGGCTATGTCGACATCGGGTCCGGTGAGCTGGTGACGACAGGCGACGTTGCCGGGAGAGTCTGCAGCCTGGCTGGAACCGGTGTGGCTCCGGTCCTGGGCGCCGTACCTGACAGAGCCATGGAGCAAGTAAGAAAGGCGGATATCGACGCAACGTGTGAAATACTCGGCTGGCGGCCTGCAGTGAGTATTGACGCGGGACTCGAGCAGACATACGACTGGTACAAGGATCTCGATCAATGAGGAAACTCATTCGAAAACTCAAACGACGTATCGGCATCAGGCTTGGGTTGCTTATCCGCAGTGTGGACCGGGAAGTCGATCGCCTGACCCTGCCCAAATTCGCCAATGAACCGAAGAACCTGCACTTCGACACGCCAAGGCGGATCTCCAATCCGCAATGCATCTGGATCGGAGACGATGTTTCGCTGGGACCAGGGTGCCTGTTAAGCGCGACGCGCAAATACCCGGGCGCGTTCATGCAGGGTGCGGCAGAAGTCGAAGTTCAGGAATTCAACCCGGCCATTCGAATTGGTGACCGCGTGTCGGCGACAGGCTACCTGACGATTGGCGCGACGACCCTGGTGGAAATTGGTGACGACGCGTTGCTCGCGTCGCACATCTTTATCAGTGACAACCAGCACGGGCATTCGAATACTGAACTGCCTTACAAGTATCAGCCACTCGAGAAGATCGCTGCCGTGTCGATCGGGCGTGGCTGCTGGATAGGTGAGCACGTTGTCATCATGCCTGGTGTGGAGATAGGCGAGATGTCGATCGTCGGCGCGAATAGTGTTGTGACCCGATCCATACCGGCGCGATCCATTGCCGTCGGCAGCCCGGCCCGCGTCATCAGGCAATGGAACAGTGATACTGACTCGTGGGATGCGCTCGGGAGCGGCTAACGAGTAATCCTGCGGTAGATTCGTCTGGGTAACCGCCGGATCTTCGTTAGCAGATTCACACTGTGCATTTTTTCCGGCGGCTTGGCCGCGAGATCTTCATCCTCGTAGCCAAGTGACAGGGCGGTTTCTCCGCAGACGTGGCTGATCAGTTCGATTTCATCTTTTGACAGACTCGTTTTGCGACTTTCCGCCCGGTAAATATAGGTCGTCTTGTCTTCTCTTTCGGCGAAGTTGACCGGAAAGCTCGTGTTGGTGTTGTGATAGGCATACCCGGCCCGGTTCAGCATGTCCTCTTCCTCGAACTCTACGCCCAGGAATTCACACAACTCCGCGCCAACCCGTATTGGGTCGCCGACAAAGTCTTCGTAGCGCAGAACAAAGAAGTTGTTCGGCTGCTTGTACGCTCTCGCCGTAATCATCGATGCAGATCTTAGCCAGTTTCGTGACTGCACTTCGATAAGGTCGCGAAACCTGTGCCAGTTGGTATGGATATGCGAGTGTTTCAGGCTAGCCATTACGTCGAACGGGTTGCGCAGGACGTAAATGAACTTCAGGTCGTCGTCGGACAGCCAGTCCAGATAGGTGTCAATGAAGAATTCGGAAAACGGGGCTTTGGCGCCTGGTATGTCCTTGCCGAGACCCTCGGCGTAGAGAATGAGAGCCGCTCTGAAAGCCTCGCCGTGGGCCATGTCGAAGACTGGGGAGAAATCCTTGACCGGCCAGAGTTCCCAGGTCTGCTTCTTGCCAAGTATTGAGAAGATGTCGTTCACGCGCAGGCCTTTGGCCGCAGACTCTGCGAACGGAAAGTCTCCGGGGGGGATGGCAATCCTTGAATGCGATCCGATCACGGTTTCTATCAGCGTCGTCCCGCTCCTGGGCATGCCGCCGATAAGCACAAAGGATTTTTTCGTATCGTGATGACCCATAGGTTTGCTCTAGCGGCGCAAGTGATGGTCCTGCCAGAGAGCAAGACTCAGTAGCGGCCACAGCCCCATCGCGTGGTCTTCTGCACCTGAGAGGTGTTGGTCGTAGAGCATGCGTAGCGCCCCCTTGTCGATTCGTTGACCGAGAAAATCGTCGCGGTTCATCACCAGATCCTCAAATTGTTCACGGAGCGGATCGCGCAACCAGTCGGACATCGGTGACTCGAATCCACGCTTGGCCCTTGTCTGGTGCCGGACGTGACGGGCCAGTGCATTCCTGAGCGGTTGCTTGCCCAGCTTGCTGTCGAGTGACAGGCAACTGCTCCAGTCTACCTGTGCCGCAGTTTGCACGACCTCCTTGTCCAGCAATGGCACGCGAACTTCCTGCGAAAAATGCATACTTGCGCGATCCACTTTCAGCAGCACCATTGTGAGGTGATGCCGATACTCATTCAAGCGCAGCCACTGAGCCGCCTCGTCCTGGTCGAAGCCGGCGTAGTCAAAGCCTTCGAATTCCTCGTGCCGATCATTGATCTCCGGAAAAACCCTCTGCAGCCAGCCATGTTTGAGGCAGGTGTGACGCACACGGTACCAATCACCAATGGAGCGTTGATTCAGGCTGGACGCCTTACCGCGCCCTAACATTTCACGAAGCCGCGACCGCAAAAGTCGGAGCGTATACGGGCTGCGGAACTGCGGTGCAAAGCGAATCAGTTCTGCGGATCGGTCGGGATAGCCCCAGAACAATTCGTCGCCGCCATCTCCCGACAGCATGACTTTGAATTCCTGGCTTGAGAATTTTGAAACCAGCATCGTTGGAAAGATCGAGTAGTCGCCGAATGGTTCGGACTGCGATTCGATTACGTCGGGAAGTAGTGACAGGGCGTCGCTCGAAGTGATCGTCTCAACAACATGGTCAACGCCCAACTCGGCTGCGTACAGCCTGGCGTCGTCACTCTCGTCACTCGTAGCATCGTCCGTCGCGATCGTGTAAGCCCGAATTCGCGAGTGACCGGTTTCGAGGATCTTCGCGACGATGAGTGGCGAGTCGATACCGCCGGAAAGGAATGCCCCGACCGGGACGTCACTGACCATCTGTCGGTGCACGGCGTCCCGGATGGCGGAGTTGACGGCTTCCATGGCTTCATTCCCGCGAAGCGTGGGTTCCAGTGGGTATGGAAACGACCAGTAGGAGCCGTTTTGCGTTTTGCCGTCTGCGGCAAAACGTATCCAGCAGCCCTGGTCGAGCATCGACGTGCGCGACAACATGGCAAACGGGGCCGGGATATAGCTATGCCGCAGGTAAAGGCGCAGCGCGTCGTCGTCAATCTCATGGGTCGCGCTCCAGGGATGACGCAGGATCTGGTTGAATTGCGAACCAAAGACGATGCCACGTTCATCTTGCATGAAATACAGTGGTTTGATACCGGCATGATCCCGTGCGAGCAGCAGCGTTTTTTCAACATTGTCGTAAAACGCGAGGGCGAAGATTCCGTTCAGTCGCTCAAGCGCCGCAACGTCCCAGTGAATGAGCGCCTTGAGGAGAACTTCGCTATCGCCACTCGAGGAAAACGTTACGCCCCGTGCCTTGAGGTCCGTTCGGAGCTCGCGAAAATTGTAGATTTCACCGTTGAAAACGAGGACATACCGACCTGTAGGATCGATCATCGGCTGGTGGCCGCGGGCGCTCAGGTCCAGGATGGCGAGGCGGCGAAACGCCAGTGTGCAGTGGGCGTCGTCCCACAGGCCGTCGTCGTCGGGCCCGCGGCGTCGCATCAGTTTGCTGATTTCGGCCCAGTCTGCCCCGGTCGAACCGGGTTGGTAGCGTAGTTCGCCGGCAATTCCACACATATTGTTAATTTAGCGCCCGAGCTCTGAGAAAGTCGTTGATTATACGCACGACAGGCTTGTTGTCCCCGTCACAGGAGCGACTGCGACCGGGGTCACACGACGCGTGCCGGGATTCACGTATCATTGCCGAATAACAACGAGAACGACTCCAAAATGACACTCAAAGTCACAATCGCGCTACCGACGTACAACCGAGCGCACCGGTTTCTGGTACCCGCACTGGAATGCGCGCTGGCCCAGGACTGGGACAATCTCGAAATTATAGTTTCCGATAATTGTTCATCGGACAATACGAGCGAGATCCTAAGCTCGTACACTGACCCGCGTCTGCGTTATGTTCGCCAGAAAGAGAATATCGGCGCGAACAACAACTTCAACTTCTGTGTTCAGGAAGCGCAGGGAAGCTATTTTTTGTTGTTCCCCGACGACGACATCATCGATCCTGATTTCGTCTCCAGCTGCATGGAAGCCGCTGCAGGTACTACCGATTACGGTGTCATTCGGACCGGGACACGCCTGATCGACGGCGATGGCAACCTCATCCGCGACATCCCTAATCGGGCCGCCGGACACGACTACAACGCGTTTTTTCGTGACTGGATGAAAGGCCGGTTCACGTCGTACGTTTGCAGCACGCTGTTCAATACGCAAATGCTGAGAGACATTGGCGGGTTCCAGTCGCATCACGGTCTTTTCCAGGACATGATGGCTCTGGCCAGGCTTATCGCCCGTGGCGGTCACTGCAATGTCGTGGAGTCCAAGGCGTCGTTTCGCCGACATGACGAAAATTACGGCAACGCCGAAAGTTTGCGCGCCTGGTGTGAAGACGGTGTGCAACTGGCCGAGGTTATCGCCTCCGAAGCGCCTGTTGGTGGTGAGGCGCTGCGCCGCGAATCCATGACGTACCTCTGCCGAACTGTCTACGGGTACGCGCGGCGGTTTCTTCCGTCCGGGCTGGAGCGCCTAAAGGCATACCAAATGATCGATGCCGAGTTCCAGCATTGTTATCCGTACACACGGTATTTGTATGACGAAACTGTGATGCGCAAGTACAAAGCGGCGAAGACAGCCGTTCGGAAAGTTGTGAAGCCATGAAGATCGCGTTCTTTGTAGACCGCTTTCCACTTGTTTCGGAGACGTTCGTCCTGGCCCAGATTGTCGGGATGATCCAGCGCGGGCATGACGTCACCATCTTCGCGAACAAAGTATTGGATCCTGCCGTCAGGCACCCGGCGCTCGACCAATATGATCTGGGCGACAGAACCGTGGAGCGACCGTTTGTCTCGAGAGGCATCATCGGTCGACTGAAGCAGGGGATTCCGGCCCTCGTGGCTCGCGTGGCCGCCGGACAATTGGGGACGACGCTCGGTCTGTTGAATGTCTTTCGTCTCGGCCGGTCCGGTCCGGGTATGAACCTGCTGATTCGTGCCGATGTTCACCTGCGGGACAGCCACTTCGACGTGCTGCATTGCCAGTTCGGGCAGCTCGGTATCGAAGTAGCTCAGCTCAGGGAGAGTGGAGCGCTGCAGGGCGTTCTCGTCACCTCTTTTCGGGGCACGGACGCGATGAAGTTTGCGAGCAACAAACCGGGACGGTTTCGACATCTGTTCGAGGCGGGCGACCGGTTCCTTGCCGTCAGCGCTGCGGTCAGGGATCGCCTGGTAGAACTCGGTTGCCCGGAAGAGAAGATCGAGATACTCAGGTCAGGGGTGGACCTGTCGATGTTCAGCTATCGCGAGCCACGTGAATTACACTCGCCCGTTCGCCTGGTCACGATCGGTCGATTGGCGCCAAATAAGGGCGTCGAATACGCGTTGGAGGCCTTATACATGCTGCTGAATGCAGGTCATTCGGTCGAATATCGCATTGTCGGGGATGGTCCGTCCCGGCAATTGCTAGCTTCCTGTGTCGCCCGGCTGGGACTCGAATCGTCGGTCATATTCGACGGGGCAGTGACTGCTGATCGTGTGGCAGAAATCCTGGGCGATGCCGATGTGCTCATCGCACCCAGTACTACTGGCCCGCACGGCGAACAGGAAGGTTTGCCAAACTCGCTTAAGGAGGCCATGGCACGCGGCGTCCTGGCAATCGGAACAGGTATTGGTGGAATCCCGGAGCTGATCGATCATGGAATCAACGGATTCCTCGTTCCTGAAAAGAGCGCCGCCTCAATCGTCGAATGCATAACGACGGTCATAGAGAAGCAGGACGAAATGCCGCGAATAGCGTCCAACGCACGCCAGTCAATTGAAGAACACTTCGATTTGCAGCGACTGAACGCCGACCTTGAAGAATCCTATCAGCGCGCGGGCAGTGCGTGCTGATGGAGGGTAGTCAAGGAAAGGTGATCACGCCGGATCAGTGGCCGGACGGGACGGGCATGATCTATTTCGGCATGTCGCCCTGGGCCGGCATGTGGAAGTCTCGTCACCAATTGATGTCCCGTTTTTCCCGCGACATGCCCGTGTTGTATGTGCAGCCGTGGGTAGGATTGCGATCACTGCGGTCTCAAATGTCGGGCATATCCAGGATTTTCGCTGACCTCGGGCGACCGTTGCTTGAAAAGCATGAGCCCAATGTGCACGTGTTCAATAGTCCCGCGTACCTGCCGGTCTCGCGGTCACCGATTCTGGCGCCCATTACACAGCGACTGTGGACCGGCGCGGTTCGCCGTGCCGCCCGCTCGATCGGCATAACGCAGCCGATCGTTTGGGTATCCCGGCCGGAGACGGGGTTCGTGGTCGGGCGGATGAACGAACAGCTGTCCATTTATCATGTCGTTGACGAATACGCCGGCTATACGGATGCCGGAGGGCAGGCAAGTGCAAGGCTTGCGGACACAGAGGCTATTGTCCTGGACAGTGTCGACCTCGCGATTGTCGCGTCCCCGGAACTGGAGCGGGCCAAACAGGGCCCGGGACGCGATCTTGTCGTTCTCGAGAACGGTGTCGAGCCAAGCGAATATGCCGATGCGAGGCATTCCGGGCTGGAGCCAGCGGACCTGGCGGACGTTTCGAAGCCGAGGATAGGCTACAGCGGTCTCATCGGTAAGCGTCTGGATCTGGAGCTGATCCGGGAAATCGCGCTGCGCAGGCCGGATTGCTCGGTGGTGTTGATTGGAAAAGTTGATGCGCGCGAATGCGAGGCGGGCCTCGCAGCCCTCGAGTCGCTGCCAAATGTCTATCTGCTTGGTGAAAAGCCACCCACTGAGGTCGCCCGATATGTCGTTGGTTTCGATATCGGCTTGCTGCCTTACGCGATCAACCTGGAAACACAGCACATATCCCCGATCAAGATGTACGAGTACTGGGCGGCGGGAAAGCCTGTTGTAGCGACGAGCATCCCGGCCGCTCAACGTAATCGATCGGCCGTAAACGTCGCCGATAGCCATGACGAATTTCACTCCATGATAGATCGTATTCTCGACGAGCCGAATCAGGAGAATCCGGATCACCTGATCGAGCTGGCGGGCAGGAATTCGTGGCAATCTCGGGTCGACCGCGTTACGGCGGAACTGAGCTCCAGGGTTGGTGACTCCTGATGGCGCGGATCCTGATATTGTGCGGCAGGTATCCTGCCGATCTGAGCAGAGGCTCGGACCTGAGGTTCCAGAATCTGTGCAAGCAGCTGGCACAGCGGAATGAGTGTTTCCTCGTATGCCTCGGAGAAGTCCCTGACAGGATCGACCCGCTGGCTCACATCGGCGTGCGCGATTTCGAAACGCTGCCGCTGCTTCCTGGGACCGGCAAAGCCTTCCTGCGCCACCTGAGGCTCACCAACGTGCACTTCCTTAGACGTAGCGTGCCGACGTATCTTGCACACGCGCAAGGCGCAATCAAGAAGCTGGTCGCGAAGTGGGAAGTCGACGCTGCAGTATGCCTGGTACCGCCTGCTGCGGAGATGTTGCTGCCGATCGACATACCGAAATTGGTGGACTTCTGCGATAGCAGGACGCTGACTTTCCGCAGAATGCTCGACAACCGTGGCGGCGAAATGAACGCCAGAGAGCGGCTGGGCGTATACGTGAAGTATTTCCGCGAAAGACAACGGGAACGATCGCTCGTGCGACAGTTCGATTGCGCGACGACGATTTCCGACGCAGATCGCGAGTGGCTGCTGCGAGTTTCCGGCGCGCATCCCGGGAAGGTGGTTGTAGTTCCAAACGGCGTGGCGAGTGAGGCGCTGAATCGGAAGTTGGGCGCCGGAGACCGGAGACGCAGCATCGTGTTCTGGGGCAATTTGGATTTCCCGCCCAACTGGACTGCAGTCGACTACTTCAACAGGGAGGTCTTCCTTCCCCATCTGGCGGCCAGGAATGTGGAGTGGCATATCATCGGCAAGGGCGCCGATGAGTCGATACGTAAGCTGGCGCAACACCCACAGATTCACTTGCACGGTTTCGTCGAAGACCTCTTCGAGGAGATTTCGTCACATGGTGTGATGGTCAATCCCATGGTCGAAGGCAGCGGGCTCAAGAATAAGGTGCTGGAGGCATTCGCTTGCAGGCTGCCCGTTGTCAGCACCACGATGGGCATCGAGGCGGTTGGTGCACGACCCGACGAGCATTACCTGGTAGCGGATGACCCTGCCGCGTTTTCGGGCGCTGTCATGCACTGCCTGGAGGACGAGGATTCGGCGGTAGCGATGACCACTGCCGCCCGGTTGTTCGTCGAAAGTCACTTCGAATGGGGTGCAATTGGCAAGCAGTTCAATCAGATCGTGCAGGGCATCACACGATGAATCGCCGCCTCACAGTGCTTGTCCACGCTTACGCATGTAACCCCAACTACGGATCCGAAGAGGGCGTTGGCTGGGGTTGGGTATCGGCCATATCTGAGCATCACGATCTGCATGTTCTTACCGCCGCATACCACGAGGCTGACCTCGAAGCGGCGCTGGAGTCGGCGCCACAACTGCGGGAACGCGTCCGCTTTCACTATATTCCACAACGCGCATGGCATTATCGGCCGACGCCGGTTTGGAAACGGATCGAAGAGTCGATACTGAAACCGGTGATGCACGTCGCGTACCGGTCGTGGCAAAGAGCTGCTTACAAGCTGGCGAAGGAACTGTCGGAGACCACGCAATTCGATCTTGTCCATGTCATTACTTACGTCGGCTTCAGGTTTCCCGGGCAGTTCTGGAAGTTGCCCTTGCCCCTGGTCTGGGGGCCGATTGGTGGGCTCGAGAATACGCCCTGGCGGTATTTTTCGGCCCTCGGGACAGCTGGCGCCATCAAGTTTGCCGGCCGAAACGTGATTAATACCTTGCACAAGTTACTGTTGCCAGCCCCGAAGAGAGCCTTCAGGAAGGCAGAGGGTGGCGTGATCGCCGCCACGTCCAGGATCAGCGAAGAGATAACGAAGTCTTATGATGTCGAGAGTGTCGTGCGATGCGAGATAGGTGCCGTGGGGCAGCCCGATTCCGCAGAATTATCACAGCGACAGGACGGTGCCCCGCTCAAGATTGTGTGGAGCGCGCTGCACGCCAACTTCAAGGCGTTGCCTCTGCTGTTGCAGGCGCTGGCGACATTGCCCCGGGCAGTCGACTGGACACTGACTGTCATTGGCAGCGGTCCGCTCACGAACACATGGCAAGCACTGGCTACATCGCTCGGCGTGGCCGACAGGGTAGATTGGACCGGGCGTGTCACTCGAGACGTCGCAATCTCCCGAATGGCGGAGTGTCACGTTATGGTCGTGACGAGTCTCCACGATCTGACGTCCTCCGTATTGATCGAGGCGCTTTGTGTCGGTCTTCCCGTCATATGCCCCGACCACTATGGTTTCCGTGATGCGATCGACGATTCCTGTGGGTTCAAAGTCGCCACAACCTCGCTGGCAGACATCTCGCAAGGTATAGCGAATGCACTGGTGACGCTGCACGATGACGAGGTCGAGCGTCAACGGTTGTCTCATGGAGCTCTCGAAAGGTCAAAGCTCTATAGTTGGGACCAGACGGGGAAATTTGTTTCGGGTATTTACGAGTCGATCATGCAGTGAGCAGCAAGAAAAAAATACGAGTGACGATCGTCGCACCTGGCCCGCAATCGGAAGGTGGTATCCGATCGGTGGTGGAAAGAATTCTCCCACGGCTCGACGCGCATGAAGAGTTTGAGGTCGTCTGGTTGGCATCGCAACGCAGCGGTTCGGCCGTCGCAAAATTATTCTGTCTTCTCAAGTCCTTGGTCAAAGCGCTCTATTACTTGCCGAGGTCAGATGTTGTGCACGTGCACGGGACCGTCGGCCTCAGTCTCTTGCGAAAATCGGCATTCATCTGGTTGGCGCGCGTGACGAGATGCCGCGTCATTTTTCATTTTCACGCACCGCAGACCGTCTTTGAGCAATTTTTCGCGAAGCCTGGCTTTTTGACAGCCTACAGCCGATTTACGCTGAAGCAATGCGACGCGCTTGTCGTTTTGTCGGAAAGCTGGGGAGAAACGGTCCGGAGCGAATTTTCGGAATCCAATATTGTCGTCATCTACAATCCAGTGGCCGAGTCACTCGAGGCCAACAAGGGCGACCGTGCGGCGTCTTGCAACGTCTTGTATCTGGCACACCTGATCAAGCGAAAGGGTTTCGATGACCTCATTCAGGCCTTTGCACTGGTTGTAGAGTCTGTCCCTGACGCGCGACTGATATTTTGCGGTTCCGGGGAGGTGGAGCACGCGCAGCGACTGAGCGCAGATTTGGGAATTGCGAATAGAGTAGAATTTCGCGGATGGATTTCGGAGAAAGAAAAGACAGCGGAGCTGGCCCGCGCAGCCGTATTCTGCCTGCCGAGCTACGATGAGGGATTACCAATGGGAATTCTGGAAGCCATGAGCTCAGGTGTCGCGATTGTTACCACACCGGTTGGTGGCGTTCCCGACGTATTGTCGCACGAGATAAACGCGCTGCTTGTCGATCCTGGCGACATCGACGATCTTGGCAAACAGTTGATCCGGTTGCTGACAGATGTGCAGCTGCGTGACAGATTGTCCGAGGAGGCACTGCGTGACAGTGACAAGTTTCATCCGGACAGAATTGCCGGGCATTGGGTCAAATTATATCGTAGCGTTTCGGGAGCAGTGGGAGCGACCGATAGATGATTCGATACCTGCTCATGCTCTTGTATGTTCTGTCCGCGTCCGAGGCGACGTTCGAACTCGGATTAGGGATCGGGCTCGGACTCAGTGCTACCAACCTGCTGCTTTACGCCTTGATCTTTACGATCCTGGCGAGAGCCGCCCTGACAACTACGGACATACAGATTCCATTACTTGGCGTCCACGTTGCCTTTGGCGTGCTCGCCGCATACGCGATGCTCTCCTGGTCGCTGAACAGCCTGTTCGATCCCACGTACCCGAGCTTCAAGGGGCTAATGACCCTGAAGAACGAGATCGTTGATAACTTTTTGTTTTTCCTTGTTTTTTTCTTTGGGGCAAACAACTACAAAGACGCGAAAAAGATCTTCCTGTTCGCGTTGCACCTGGTCGCAATAATGACCGCACTGACGATCATCGACGCGGGCACCCCGATCGATCTTGGCATCATGGGGCAGGACCGGGATGGGCGCGTTAGTGGTCCGATTGGCAGTTCGAATCAGTACGGGGCATTCATGGCGTTCTTTGTACCCATATTTGCGGCGATGGCCATGGGTTCAAAAGGTGTTGCGAGGAATGTCTGGTGGCTCGTGTTTCTGTGCGGCTTTGCTCTGCTCATTGCCACCGGATCCAGGGGAACCTATGTGGCTATGGTCGCCGCAATTGTGATCGGCGTAAAATTTATCGCTCCGTTTTTTGACAGACGCGCTATTCGTCGGGTCGGTCTCCAGATGGCGGCAGTTCTGCTCCTGATAACTGTCTCTGTCGCTTTGACTAACATCGAACTGGTGGAGCGCAGGCTGGAGCAGTCCGCGTCGACAAACATCGACGAATTGTCCTCCGGGAGATCGGCGATCTGGCGGGCGACGATTCTCGTGCAGGCTGAAGAACCGTACTCCTTCATTTACGGGAAGGGTTGGAATTCGCACGAGAACAGCGGTATCTGGAAGTCAGCACACAACACTTACTTGTTGTATTTGTACGAACTCGGGATCATTGGAGTCATCATGTTTCTCGTATTGCTGTTGCGCATCGTCCTGCAAATACGAGTTCTTGTTATGCGCACCGAAGGCAAAGAGCGAATACTGATGAGCGGTGTTGCGTTCGGGTTTTTTGGCGTAATCGTGGCAATCATGTTCCTCGATCTGTACTCCCCCTGGTTTTATATCTGGTCATTCCTCGGCATGAGTCTGCGCATCGGCTACGAAAAAGATCGCGAGTACCAGGCAGAGAATGCGGATTCGGTGCCGATGCCCGCGCGGCAATGGGCCTAGCCCGACTTTGGTTATTGTACAAGTCATTGGTGAACTTCGTATCGGCGGCGCCGAGCGCCTGTTCGTGGATCTGTGCAATGCCCTCGATGTCGACAAGACAATCGTCGTATTGATAGGAGACCCGGAATTGCAGCCGAATCTCCGCAACGAATTACGGCGAGACATTGAAGTGCACAGCGTGCGGGTTCGTCGGCGTACGTGGCTGAAGGACGTTTGGACGCTCTCCAGATTGTTTCGCGATGTTGGCTGCGATGTCGTGCACACGCACATGTTCTGGCCAAACCTCTATGGCTCGCTCTCGGCACGTCTTGCTGGCGTCTCTGCCATCATTACATCTGAACATGGCCGTAACGAGTGGAAGCGCCGCTGGCACAAGTGGGTCGAGGTCAATGTCATCAGCCGCTGCGCGGATGTTCGGTTATGCGTTTCGCAGGATATCCTGCGAATGAGAAGAGATGTCGATGGCGTGCCCGAGGACATGCTCAGGATTGTTCCCAACGGGACTGTCGTGCCTTTGCCACAACCTGGGACAGAGAATCGAGGAACCGTGATCGGTAGTGTTGGCAGGCTGGTCAGCGCCAAGGATTATCCAATGATGATTCGCGCAGTCTCAATCCTTGTGGGTCGGGGCGTGGATGTGAACCTGGAGATTGTAGGGGAGGGCGAGGAACGCGAAGCGATCGAAGCAACCATCAGGAAGGAAGGTGTCGAGTCCAAAGTGACGCTTGCGGGCAGCCAGGCCAATGTCAGCGACTGGCTGGCGCGCTGGAGGATATTTGTCAGCTCCTCTGTACGGGAAGGCCAGCCCATGGCGCTGCTGGAGGCGATGGCCGCCGGTCTTCCATGTGCAGTAACTGCCGCGGGCGGTGTGCCTGATACCCTCACCGACGGCGTCGAGGGAATCGTCGTGCCGCCTGGTGACCCGGAGGCGCTTGCCGATGGCATTCAGCAGCTCCTTGATGACTCTGAACTTAGTGGAATCTACGGCGGGGCTGCCCGGGAGCGGGTCATTCAGGACTTCAGTATCGAATCACTCGCATCCACATGCCGACAGATCTACGCCTCAGTGCTGCAGTCGAAGACAGCGGATCCGGTCTCATGAGTTTCTGGCCGGCGAAAGACATCATTCCGGTTCTTACGTTTCACAGCGTAGGCATGAACGAACCATCCTGGATCTGGCATGAGTTGTCGGAACGAACGCAAGCCTTTGAACGCCTGCTGCAAACACTGCAATCGCACAAATATCGAAGTGTCAGTTTGTCCGCACTACACGCGCATATGTCCGGAGAGCGTCAATGCGACCCGAAGTCGATCGCGCTGGTGTTCGACGATGGCTACCTTGACAATTGGGTTACCGTCTATCCGTTGCTCAAGAAATACGGCATGTGCGGCACCGTTTACGTCAACCCGGAATTCGCTGATCCGGGTGCCGAAACCCGGCCGACACTGGATGACTTTCACGGCGGTGATACGCACGACGCTGACGTTTCCCAGACCGGGTTCATGAACTGGGCGGAACTGAAGAAACTCGATGAGTCGGGTGTGCTTGACGTGCAGTCGCACTCGTTGACGCACACCTGGTATTTCACCGGGCCGAGGATTGTAGACTACTACACACCGCTCTCGGCGGCCGCCTATCCCTGGATGGCATGGAATGCCCGGCCGGAGCGGAAGCCACATTATCTGCAGGAAGATCAGACGTCATTCGTACCCTGGGGAACCCCTGTGTTCGAATACGAGAAGTCACTGCTCGCGAGGCGCTTCTTCCCGGACGCTAACCGGGTCCAGGAAGTCATCAGTTTGGTCGCCGACGGTGCCGATTCAGCAATGTTGCAGTCGACGGAAAATTCGCCGTTTCCGGGCACGTACGAGTCAGAGGATGACTATGAGGCCCGTGTGCGCGGCGAGCTCATGGAGTCGAAGGCGATAATTGAGCACAGGTTGAGCAAGACCGTCGAGTTTTTGTGCTGGCCGGGTGGAGGCGTTAACGACGTCGCGA
>RCNE010000541.1_pt1 | contig 20446 bp, 19 predicted proteins | sample 2041361 | NCBI WGS metagenome assembly RCNE01 (sample SAMN09708229, study PRJNA481090) | Marine sediment metagenome, whole genome shotgun sequencing project.
GTTTAAACCCGTTAATTGTTTTACCTATGTTTTACCCTATAAATAAAAAAAGCCTCTCAATTTCTTGAAAGGCTTGATTTTGCTAGTAGCGGGGACTGGACTCGAACCAGCGACCTTCGGGTTATGAGCCCGACGAGCTACCTACTGCTCTACCCCGCGATATGGGTTTTTATCTTACTTGTTTTACAACTTCGGGTCATTAAGCCGACAAGATAAAGGTACGCTACTATTTGTAACGGGCGACAAATATACGATGTATTTTTAGTTATATCAAAACTTGTATACAGAATATTTTGCGGGGCATTTCATTAAAAAATCGGTAAAATCCATACCTTCGGACTTTATCATTTCTATGGATGTAATTAATGATTTTCTTGCAGGCGCTAATGATATAGCCAATTGGCCAATGTTCATACTGCTCATCGGTGGCGGGCTTTTTCTAGTGTTTTACTCTAAATTTTCACCCTATCGCTATTTTGGTCATGCAATTGCGATTGTTCGAGGAAAATATGACGATAAAAATGCTAAAGGCGATGTTAGTTCACTACAAGCTTTATCCGCTGCTGTTGCAGCAACTGTGGGGTTAGGGAATATTTCAGGCGTTGCAATAGCAATTCATCACGGGGGTCCAGGTGTAGTTTTTTGGATATGGATGACTGCCTTAATAGGTGTGTGCATAAAATTTTACTCAGGTACTTTATCTGTTATGTATCGAGGTGAAGACTCAGAGGGCAACCTACAGGGAGGTCCGATGTTTTACATTACCAAAGGTCTTGGTGAAAAATGGAAACCCCTCGCCACTTTTTTCTGTATTGCTGGTCTATTTGGGTTTTTAGGCGTTTTTACAGCAAATCAGTTTACAGAAACTTTTATGAGTGTTGTGCAACCATCAGAATCACTTTTTGAAATGAGTGATTTTAATTGGAAACTTACCATAGGAATCATTTTAGCTATAATAACATCTTTTGTAGTTTTTGGAGGATTAACCAAGATTGCCAAAGTTGCTACTGCGATTGTACCAACTATGGTTATGATATATTTAGTTGCTGTAATTGTGGTAATGGCAATGAATTCCTCACAGGTACTTCCATCATTAAAATTAATTCTTACAGAAGCATGGAATTTTAACACTATGGTTACCGGTGGCTTTTGGGGGCTGATAATTGTAGGAGTAAAAAGGGCTATGTTTTCAAATGAAGCAGGTCTAGGAAGCGCCCCAATGTACCATGGGCAATCGAAAACGAATGAACCCGTACGTGAAGGATTGGTGTCAATGTTAGGCCCTTTTATTGATACCATTTTGGTCTGTACCTTCACCGCTGTAGTGATTATTTTAAGTGGCGCATATTTAGAAGACACGAATGGAATTGTGATGACATTAAGTGCGTTTAGAACGACGTTATTTGGTTTTGGTGATGATCTATTAATGGTTATTGTTTCTGCTTTTGCACTATCTACTTTGTTTACCTATTCGTATTATGGGGTAAAGTGTCTTTCCTTTTTGACTAACGCTAAAATTGGAAGATATTATAATCATTATTTTGTAATTACTATTGTTTTTGCCGCCGTAGCCTCTTTAGACTTGGTTACGTATTTGATTGATTTATCATATGCTTTAATGGTGATTCCGAATATGATTGCAGTACTTTTGCTTGCACCTAAGGTAAACGCAGCGGCAGCAGTATATTTTAAAAAATTGAAGGATGGCAGAGCATAGAGCAGGATTCGTAAATATCATCGGAAACCCCAATGTGGGTAAGTCAACTTTGATGAATGCCTTTGTGGGGGAGAAATTATCTATTATTACCTCTAAAGCGCAAACAACACGCCATCGTATTTTAGGTATTGTAAATGGCGATGATTTTCAAGTTATTCTCTCTGACACTCCGGGTATCATAAAGCCCGCGTATGAGCTTCAATCAAGCATGATGAACTTTGTGAGGTCGGCTTTTGAAGATGCCGATGTGCTGCTTTATATGGTTGAGATAGGTGAGAAGGCGTTGAAAGATGAAGCCTTTTTTGAGAAAATAAAGAATAGTAAAATCCCAGTTTTATTATTGCTCAATAAGGTGGATACTGCTACACAAGAACTATTAGAAGAACAAGCCCAGTATTGGCAAGAAATGCTTCCTACCGTTGAACTGCATCCCATTTCTGCCTTATCGAATTTCAATGTGAAAGGTGTATTTGAACGCATTATTGAATTGCTTCCGGAAGCACCACCTTATTATCCCAAAGATCAGTTAACAGATAAGCCTGAACGGTTTTTTGTAAATGAAACGATACGGGAGAAAATTCTTATTCATTATAAAAAAGAGATTCCTTATTCTGTAGAAATAGATACAGAAGAGTTTTTTGAAGATGAAGATATTATTCGTATGCGGTCCGTAATCATGGTAGAACGTGAATCTCAAAAAGGAATAATCATAGGTCACAAGGGTTCTGCCTTAAAAAGAGTGGGGGTAGAGTCAAGAAAAGATCTTGAAAAATTCTTTGGAAAGCAAGTGCATCTAGAACTTTACGTGAAAGTAAATAAGAATTGGCGAAGTGATGCGAGGCAGTTGAAACGCTTCGGATATAACAGTTAGATTCTTAGTTGCCAATTTTTTCTTCTTAGCTTACGTAAAATATAGGACTTCAATATTTTAGCAGTACTTTTGCACCTCCAAAAATAAAAAGTATGAGCGCTATTGTAGCCATTGTGGGAAGGCCAAATGTGGGGAAATCCACTTTCTTTAATCGATTAATACAACGACGTGAAGCTATCGTTGATGCCGTAAGCGGTGTTACAAGAGATCGTCATTACGGTAAAAGTGATTGGAATGGCAAAGAATTTTCCTTAATTGATACCGGTGGTTACGTTTTAGGAAGCGATGATATTTTCGAACAAGAAATCGATAAGCAGGTAGAACTAGCGATTGAAGAAGCTGATGCCATTATTTTTATGGTGAATGTTGAAGATGGTGTTACAGGAATGGATGAAGATGTAGCCAATCTACTTCGAAAAGTAAACAAACCCTCTTTTTTAGCAGTAAACAAAGTTGATAATGCGAAGCGAGCTGAAGATGCCGTTGAGTTCTATTCTTTAGGATTGGGAGAATATTATACCCTATCAAGTATAAATGGTAGCGGTACAGGTGATCTTCTAGACGCTTTGGTTGAGGTATTGCCTGAAAAGGAAGCCGAAGAAAGTGATTTACCAAGATTTGCCGTTGTAGGTAGACCTAACGCTGGAAAATCTTCGTTTATCAATGCCTTACTCGGTGAAGATAGATATATCGTAACTGATATAGCTGGTACTACGCGTGACAGTATGGATACCAAATACAATCGTTTTGGGTTTGAGTTTAATTTAGTGGATACTGCGGGAATTCGTCGAAAGGCTAAAGTAAAAGAGGACTTAGAATTTTACTCTGTAATGCGATCGGTACGCGCTATTGAACATAGTGATGTTTGCTTGCTTTTAGTAGATGCTACTAGAGGTTTTGATGGTCAAGTAGCCAATATATTTTGGCTAGCTCATCGCAATAACAAAGGCATTGTAATTCTAGTCAATAAATGGGATTTGGTTGAAGATAAAGAAACCAATACCATGAAGCACTTTGAGCAAAAAATTAAAGAGGTTATTGAACCTTTTGTAGATGTGCCGATTTTGTTCATTTCTGTATTGAACAAGCAGCGTATTTTCAAAGCCATCGAAACTGCTGTTCAAGTCTATGAGAATAGAAGTAGAAGAATAGCGACAAGCAAGTTTAACGATACCATGTTACCAATTATAGAACATTATCCACCACCAGCGTACAAGGGTAAGCATGTCAAAATAAAGTACTGTATGCAAATACCAACACACTATCCTCAATTTGCATTCTATTGTAATCTACCTCAGTATGTGCGTGAACCCTACAAGCGATATCTTGAGAATAAGCTTCGTGAAGAATTTGATTTTACTGGGGTGCCGATGTCGATTTTTATGCGGAAAAAGTAAGTGGTAGTAGGCATTTATATTGGTCAATTGGCGGATAAAGGTTTTAAAATATTGAAAAGTAATCTACTTTCAAGAAAATCGTTATGTACATGGCACCAACGAATTTAAAGTAGCTTCAACAGAATATCTTTTTTGGCATAATGTAAAACCACCATCAACTATTAAGGAATAACAAGAAACTACCAGCCACCAGAGGCACCACCGCCTCCAAAGCCACCTCCGCCGAAGCCACCTCCGAATCCTCCTCCTCCAGAGCTGCCGCCGAAACCACCACCGCTACCGAAACCACCTCCTGAGCCACCACTACGGCCCATGTTGCTGAGGATAATAATATCCCAGAGGTCTAGCCCGCTGGAGCGTTTACCGCCATTACGGCCACCACCATTTCTACGATTTCTACTTGATAGAATAATTAGGATAACAAAAAAGATAATGAAGGGTAAAAAACGTCCCAATGGAAAACCTTCAGCATCGTCAAAAGTACGTTCCTCTTTAAATTCGCCATTTAATACTTGAAAAATAACGTCGGCTCCTTTGTTAAGTCCCCCATAAAAATCACCTTGTTTAAATTGGGGTAAAATGATGTTTTCAATAATTCTTTTTGACATGGCGTCTGTTAACGAACCTTCAACGCCATAACCAGTACTAATGGCAATTTTACGATCGTTTTTAGCCAATAGAATTAATATGCCATTGTCTTCTTCAGCCTGCCCTATACCCCATTTTTGACCCCATTGAGCACCCAAATAATTAATATCTTCTCCTTTTGTTGAAGGAATGATAACAATTACAATTTGAGTGGAGGTGCTATCGGAATAACGAATTAATTTTTGCTCTAATGCTTTCTCTTGTTCAGCAGGTAAGAGGTCAACGGCCACATCATCATATACACTAGTCTGTAACTGGGGTTTTTCAGGAATCTGAAATTGCCCGAATAGGAATCCGCAACAAAGGAAAAATAAAAGAAATAGGTTATCCTTTAGATACTTCATTGCTCAATTCATTTTTATCATCATGATTCCACGGAAAGTGCATTTCGAGTTCCTTGCCAGCAGATAAGATGCCTTGCATAATGCCTTTTTTGTAGTTGCCGCTTTTAAATTGAGCTTGTATGGTGTCTCTGGTTGTTTCCCAAAAGTTATCAGGAGTGACCTTGTCAATTCCCTTGTCTCCGTAAATAACAAACTTTCTATCGTTAACGGCAACGTAAATTAAGACCCCATTCTCATCTTTGGTGTTATCCATTTTAAGTAAATGAAATACCTCTTTGGCTCGATCAAAATGGTCAATACGGGTATGAGCTTCAATATGCACACGAATCTCGCCTGAAGTATTTCTTTCAGCTTTTAGAATGGCCTGAACAATTTCCTGCTCTTCTGCTTCCGATAAAAACTTTTCTACACGAGACATATAGACTGATTATTTAAAATCAAAATCTACATCAGGCGCGTCAGCTGAACCAGGGTTAGCTTTGTAACGAGCCATTTCTTCAAAACCAAACCAACCAGCTAAAATTTTACCCGGAAATTTGGTGGTGTGAATGTCATAAATATTAACCTTTTCATTAAAACGATCACGGGCCACATTAATTCGGTTTTCGGTACCTTCTAATTGTGCTTGTAGCTCTAAGAAGTTTTGATTTGCCTTTAGCTCAGGGTAACGCTCTACGACTACCATTAATTTACTCAATGCGCCTGTCAAACCACTTTGGGCTTGTTGAAAAGCAGCCATTTTTTCAGGGGTAAGATTGTTAGCGTCAATAGTTGTTGAAGTTGCTTTTGCTCGTGCTTCGATTACATCTACTAGTGTTCCTTTTTCAAAATCAGCGGCACCTTGAACTGTTTTAACTAAGTTACCTATCAAATCGTTTCTTCGTTGGTAAGAGCTTTCTACATTTGACCATGCAGTTTTGGCGTTTGCTTCATGTTCTACAGCTGTATTGTTAAAGCCAACACCCCATTGGTATGCCATATATGCTAGAACTGCAAGAGCTATTATTACTAGTAATCCTTTTTTCATAATTCGTGTTTTAATGTCATTCTCAATACGATGAGAATTTGTAGTGTTTACAGATTAGTGTTTATTTAATATAGAATGTTACAATGCTATTTAGAAAAAAAATAAAATCCGAATGCTTGAAACAAAAGCTAGCATTATATCAAAATTTATAATTGCTCTTTAATTTTGGAAAGTTCGGCTTTAATAAGCTCTAGTTTTTTAATAATCTGAAAGTTGTCTAGTGTCTTTTGTTTGCTCTCTTTAAGATGCGTTTTAGCGCCATCTAAAGTAAACCCTCGCTCTTTGACCAAATGATAAATCAATTGAAGATTTTGGATATCTTCAGGAGTGAATTTACGATTGCCTTTTGCATTTTTCTTAGGCTTGAGGGCATCAAACTCTTTTTCCCAAAAACGAATCAGCGAAGTATTGACGCCAAAAGCCTTCGCTACTTCGCCAATGCCATAATATCTTTTTTCAGGAAGTTCTATATGCATTAATCTAAAGATTGATTTTCTTGGTTTGCGTATTTCAGCATGTTCTCAAATTCTTCCGCAGATAAACTTCCATAGTAGAAATTTATTGGGTTAATGCGCTCTTTATCTTTCCAAATTTCATAATGTAAATGTGGCGCCTCTGACCTTCCAGTACTACCTACAAAGCCAATAAGATCACCTCGCTTTACTTTTTGCCCTTTTTTCACATTGTATTTGCTCAAATGCGCATATATACTAAGATAACCATAGTCATGATTTATGCGTATATGCTTTCCAAAACCCGATGAATTGTTGTCCGCTCTGGTAATTTTACCATCACCAGTTGCGTAAATGGGAGTTCCCTTAGGTGCGGTAAAGTCCATGCCACGGTGCATTTTTCGAGCTTTTGTAAAAGGGTCTGAACGCCAGCCAAAACCGGAAGCCATTCGGGTAAGGGCGTCATTGGTGATGGGTTGAATTGCCGGTATTGCAGCCAATAGCTTTTCTTTTTCATTAGCTAAAAGCGCAATTTCTTCTAATGATTTAGATTGAATGGCCATTTGCTTTTTAATAATATCTAATCGTTTGGTAGTTGCAATTACCATTTCAGAATTGTTGAACCCTTCTAATGATTTATAGCGATTGATACCGCCAAAACCAGCACGACGTTGTTCTTCAGGTATAGGATTAGCTTCGAAATAAAGGCGGTAAATGTTGTTGTCGCGATCTTCAATATTCGCCAAAACCTCTTCGATCTGCTGCATTTTTTTATCTAAAAGCTCAAATTGAAGTTCGTAGTTTTTGACTTCGCGGTTTAAAGAAAGCTCTTGCGGGGTGTTAACTAGATTGGTATTCAATAAAAGAATCAAAGCAAAAAGGCCAAATAATGAAGACCCCAAAAAGAATAGCGCAATATTACGATACCGTCGAGTTTTCTTCGGTTCTATTTTGCGATACGAAAGTGTATCAGGATCGTAATAGTACTTTACTTTAGACATGAATGTATTTTGTTCTATTTTTGTTTCACTTAAACAGAACAAACAAATATAAAAATTGTTTTGTTTAAAAAGTTAAAATTCGCAAAACTTACGACTCTAGTATGACTTCTAAAGAAATCAGAACCCAATTTCTAAATTTTTTTAAGGAAAAAAGCCATAAAATTGTGCCTTCTGCCCCTATGGTGATTAAAGATGACCCTACCTTGATGTTTACCAATGCAGGTATGAATCAATTTAAGGAATTTTTTCTTGGCAACACTATTGCCCAAAACACAAGAGTTGCCGATTCACAAAAATGTCTTCGCGTTAGTGGTAAACATAATGATTTGGAAGAAGTTGGCAAAGACACTTATCATCACACGATGTTTGAAATGTTGGGGAACTGGAGTTTCGGCGATTATTTTAAGGAGGAAGCGATACAATGGGCATGGGAGTTTTTGACAGACGTTTGTAAAATCAATAAAGACAGCTTATATGTTTCCGTTTTTGAAGGAAGTGATGATGCCGATAGTTTAGAAATGGATTCAGAGTCGTTCAATCTTTGGAAAGCAATAGTGCCTGAAGATCGAATCATCATGGGCAATAAGAAGGATAATTTCTGGGAAATGGGCGACCAAGGACCTTGCGGGCCTTGTTCTGAGATTCACGTTGATATTCGCTCAAAAGAAGAAAAGGCTAAAGTTTCAGGAGCTTCTTTGGTGAATGAAGACCATCCACTTGTGGTAGAAATATGGAATCTGGTTTTCATGCAATACAACCGTAAAGCAGATGGAAAATTAGAAGCGCTTCCGGCAAAACACGTGGATACAGGTATGGGATTTGAACGCCTTTGTATGGCAATGCAAGGTGTGGAGTCTAATTATGATACAGATGTTTTTACCCCAATTATCCGCGAAATCGAAACCATTACGAATTCCAAATATGGAAAAAATGAGGAAATCGACATCGCTATTCGCGTAATAGCCGATCATATTCGCGCCGTTTCTTTTTCTATTGCTGACGGGCAATTGCCTAGCAATACTGGTGCTGGTTATGTAATTCGTAGAATTTTACGGAGAGCTATCCGATACGGATTCACTTTTTTAGATACCAAGCAACCCTTTATGTATCGTTTAGTGAATGCGTTATCTAATACTATGGGAGATGCTTTTCCAGAGCTAAAACAACAAAAGCAGTTGATTGAGAATGTTATTAAAGAGGAAGAGCATTCCTTTTTAAATACTTTGGAACAAGGGCTAGTGCTTTTAGATAGTATTATTTCAAATACTAAAGGGAAAGAAGTTAACGGAAAAAAGGCTTTTGAACTATATGATACCTACGGATTTCCGATAGATTTAACCGCTCTTATTTTAGGGGAAAAGGGATATTCTTTGGATGAAAAAGGTTTCGAAGAGGCCATGCAAGAACAGAAAAATCGTTCAAAATCTGCATCAGCAACCTCTAAAGAAGACTGGACAATTTTGTCAGACGACATTGAACAAGAGTTCCTCGGATATGACCTTTTGGAAACCAATGTCAATTTGGTGAAATTCCGAAAGATAACTTCTAAGAAAGACGGCGAACAATATCAAATGGTTTTTAATTTAACTCCCTTTTACGCTGAAGGAGGTGGTCAGGTAGGAGATAAGGGCTATTTGGAAGCACCAAACGGAGATGTCGTTTATATCGTTGATACCAAAAAGGAGAATAATGAAATTGTACATTTTTCTAAAAACCTTCCGAAGAAGACAGAAAGTACTTTTAAGGCCGTAGTAGATAAAAAACAACGCCAACGTACCGAAGCGAATCATACAGCGACACATTTGTTACATCAAGCTTTACGCGAAATTTTAGGAACCCATGTAGAACAAAAAGGTTCTGCGGTACATTCAAAATACTTGCGATTTGATTTTTCTCATTTTTCGAAGCTTACTACCAATGAGTTAAGAGCTGTTGAGAATTTTGTTAACGCTAGAATTGAAGGCCAACTTCCTTTTCAAGAAAATAGAAACGTATCTATGGCGCAGGCTCTTGAAGAAGGAGCTATGGCATTATTCGGTGAAAAGTATGGTGACGCTGTAAGAACCGTCCGGTTTGGGCAGTCTATTGAACTTTGTGGTGGAACGCACGTAAAAAATACAGCTGATATCTGGCATTTTAAAATCAAATCGGAAGGAGCTGTCGCAGCTGGAATTCGAAGAATTGAAGCTATAACCTCAGATGCTGTAAAAGATTTCTATTTCGAAAACAACAGAATGCTTTTCGAAATTAAAGATGTTTTGAATAATGCGCAAGACCCTTTAAAAGCAGTAGCAGCTTTGCAAGAGGAGAATGCGAAATTGAAAAAAGAAGTCGAGCAGTTTTTAAAGGATAAAGCTAAAAACCTAAAAGGGGAAATGGCGAACGAACTGCAAGAAGTAAACGGAGTACAATTCTTGGCTAAAAAGATTGATTTAGATGCTGCCGGCATCAAAGACCTCTCTTTCCAAATAGGCAATAATAAAGAGAACCTCTTTCTTCTTTTTGGAACAGAACAGAACGGGAAAGCTTTGCTCTCCTGTTATATCTCTAAAGAGCTAGTTGCCGCCAAAAATTTAAATGCTGGAACTATCGTTCGTGAACTTGGGAAATATATTCAAGGCGGCGGCGGCGGTCAACCTTTTTTTGCTACTGCAGGGGGAAAGAACCCGGATGGCATTGCTGAGGCCTTAGAGAAGGCAAAAGAGTATTTGAAATAAGTGGGAACAGTCCGTATTAATTTAGGCTGTTTGCTGAAATTGTATAATGCAAACTGATTTAATGAATCTCCAAACCCAAGTTCCTTTAACAAGTGCCCTAAATCAAATTGTTTATGACAGCCAAATTTTGATTTTGGGCTCTTGTTTTGCAGAAAATATGGGTGATAAGTTTGATTATTTTAAATTTCAATCGTTGCAGAATCCCTTTGGAATTCTATTTAACCCCTCGGCTATTGCAAAACTAATTTCAATGGCCATTCAAAAAGAGGTTTACAAAGAAGAAGATGTTTTCTTTTTGAACGAACGCTGGCATTGTTTTGACGCACATTCGGAATTGAGTGATGTATCCCAAGAAATATTGCTCGAAAAATTGAATTTGGGCGTAGCAGAAACGTATGAACAAATCAACAAGTCAACTCACATCGTCATCACCTTGGGATCCGCTTGGGTATACCGAAAAACAAAAACCGATGCTATTGTTGCCAACTGTCATAAAGTGCCACAAAAGGAGTTTACTAAAGAGTTACTTTCTGTAAATGAAATCAAGAAAAGTTTAGAAGCTATTATTCAAAGTATTCGTTCAATTAACAACAAAACACAATTCATTTTTACGGTTTCACCAGTAAGACACCTCAAAGATGGTTTTGTTGAAAACCAAAGAAGTAAAGCACATTTGATTACTGCTATTCATGTCCTAATTAACTCCCCCTCCCTCAAAGGTGGCAGGGAGGAGAGCTACTTCCCTTCCTATGAAATCCAAATGGATGAACTTCGCGATTATCGATTCTATGAAGCTGATATGGTACATCCCAATAAAGTTGCTATCGATTATATATGGGAGAAGTTTAAAGATGTTTGGATTTCACCTGAAACATACCCTATACTTGAAAAGGTTGATGCTATTCAAAAAGGCTTGCTACACCGCCCTTTTAATTCAGATTCTGAAAAGCACCAGCTATTTTTAAAATCCCTCGGAGAGAAAATTACGTATCTTCAACAGGGGTATCCTCACATGAAATTTATCGAATGAAGAAGATTTTACTTGGTGCACTAATTACTATGGCGATAGTTCTGATTTTCCGTTCTTGCTCCGAAGACAAAAAGGAAAAATCCATTCTTCAGGAGAGCTCCATGCTAATTCAACAACAAATTTCAAACGTTTCAAAATTAATAGTCACAGAAGGTTATTTTGCCGAAGTCTATAATTACAAGGATTCACAAGAATTATTTGGTCCTTTGATTACGGCAGACAAAAAAGCGTTAGTGGTTGTAAATGCTGAGGTTACGGTGGCTTATGATTTAAACAAGGTTGAATTTGAAGTGGATGAAGAAAACAAAACCCTTTTTATAAAAAGTATTCCTGAACCTGAAATTAAAATTAATCCTGACTTCGAGTATTATGATGTTTCTGCTGACTTCTTGAATCAATTTGATGCCTCTGACTACAACAAAATCAAAAAAAATGTGAATACCTCTTTAATGAGGAAAGTGGAAGCATCCACTTTAAAAAACAATGCTGAAAATCGATTACTTAGTGAACTGTCAAAATTCTATGTATTGACCAATTCTCTGGAGCGGAAATTAGTCTATGAGGATGTACCCATCAATAACTTTGATGAGCTTCAAATCATTGATTGAGTTGTAGAGATTCGCTCGCCCATTTAATATACTGTTCCCAATCATAAGCGGTAACATTGTGCTTTCCTTCTCTAATATGGTAAGCAATCGTGTTGTGGATCGGTAATTGTATTTCGGGCATTTCCTCATTCGCGATACCTTCTTGACCAAATAAGGCATATACTTTTGAGGCATGAAAGGTGGAAAGAAATTCTCCTTTTGGATCTGCCCATTCATCTTCTTTTGCACTAGCCACATAAAGTGGACGCGGCGCTATCAAAGCAAGTAGTTGGTGTTGATCGACCGGTAAGGCTTTCTCGTTATTATTGTACCGTTTAAAATTGCGGCAAAACCAATGAGGAAATGAGGTGTTGATGACATTGATAGTTTCCCCAAACCTGCGTTTGGAGAGCGCTGCTCCTCCGCATCCTGAATTATTGCTTATGACACCTGCAAATCTTTGATCCTTAGCTCCTGCCCACAAGGCAGCTTTACCCAAACGTGAATGACCAAATACGATTACTTTATTGGCGTCGACATGTTTATCTTGTTCCAAATAATCCAAGGCCTTACTATATCCAAAAGCCCAGGCTGCTAAGCTTCCCCATTCATTATTCTCTGGTCTTTCTTGTCCTTTTTCGTAAAATATTTGGTGCAGACCATCCATGAGGTCGTTTTTATCGGGGTCGATTTCACCGTAATAGATGGTTGCTAATCCAAAGCCGCCATCCAAAATTTTCTCAATTGCCCAACGAGATTCCCGTTGCCCACGGGAAGCCTCTGTAAGACGATGTTCGCTTACATTCACACCTTCGTTATTCATTGCCCAAGCATCTGATATAATCACATTTGTATCTGTGGTAACAGAATGATTTCCAAAGAAATTATAACCTAAAAAAATAGGAGTCGCCAAAGAATTCTTTGGTGTATATATAAGAATGGTAAAACTTATTGATTTTTCTTTTTTTATAAGGGTAACTTCTACTTGCTTTCTTCTTGCCTTTCCATTTAAGGCATTTTCATTCTCTTCTAAAAGTTTAATGGATGTACTATCAAGATCGCCAGGCACTTTTCCATAGACGGTATTTTCAAAGAATTCGAAAAGCTCTGGGCGTCTTTTTTCAATCCAGTCTTCAGCGCTAGTAATCTTTTCGCCAGCAAAGCTTGTTAATGGATTGGGTACGCTAAATTCTGGAACTTTGCTTTCATCATAATTGGTGTCGAATTGAGCAAATGATATAGAACAAACAAAAAGATGTATTGAAAAATATAGTAACGTTTTCATGTAAAACGAATTTGAGTACCCTTAAAATACTGATTTTCTTTGATATCCAGTAAGTCTTTTTCTACTTAGAAACCAATTGGGCATCGACCAAGTGTAATCCATGATCAATCAAACGCCCTAACTTAGGATTATTTTGTTTTACGGTTTCGAGATGCTTTGTAATATCCATGGCAAAATCAGAATCACCGTTGGTTTTGGCCAATTCGTACAATTCAACAGACAATAGCCAATCCTTTAGAAATTCTTTGGCTACTTGCTCAAATACTTTATGTCTAGAAATAGTAATATTCACCCCTTCTCTAAATTCTCGTACTTGGTGATAATAGTTTTCCAATTGTTGTTGCCCACTAGATTTTTGGTTTGTATCGGCAGCAACGGAAATTTCATGGTTCACCAAGTCAAAACTATCTAAATCAGCAGGACCGTTGAATGCTGCAACAATACGTTCACCTACGGCCATATTATACAATCGATCATGTGATTCAAAGAGTACTTTATCTTTTTGAGTGACCTTGCAATCTTTAAAAGTTATAAGAATAATTTCACCCTTGAGATTACGCGTACCTGTTATAATTTCTCCGGTGATTTTTATACTTCCTTCGAACTCTAATGTAATGGTTTGCCCTTCAAAAATATTGTATGCTTTTAAGTCTCTTGGGCTCATATCTTCGATAGCCAAGTTGATGCCTTTGAGTTTTCCCATAGGAGATCCAAAACCGTTATAATGCTGTTTTGTACTATGACCAACCAATTCCTTTTCACGAAAAGAAAGTGCTGTTGGGCCAGTAGTTTGAAAAAACACAGCTTGGTTATTATGTGCTAGTACAGTTGCGAAATTCCCTGAAACTTGCAGTCCGGTACTCAATTCAATAGTGCCGAGTTCTTTAGAATGAATCAGTTTCTCTATACCGCTTAATCCGCCAGTTCGCAAGGCCATAGTATTTGCAAATTCTTCTAGTACTTGGCTTAGAAAAGCAAAGTCTGGTGTTACAAAAAGTTGTGGTTGAGGTTTTGTAATATCAAAAGAAGTGTTTGCCGCATTGATGGTATAAGGTACCTTCTTGACTTCATCAGTCATACACCACGCACTTTCGCCGATAGAAGATAGCAGCCCTGCACCATAAATTTTTGGACTTTCAACACTACCTATTAATCCATATTCAACAGTCCACCAATGTAGATTTCGAATGAGCGCCATTTCGCTAGGTTCACCCATATTGTTTTGCAAATCTTCAATATGCTTTTCAGCTTGGTCGATATCTGCTTGAGGAGTGCCAGATGCTTCTTTAATAATTGATAAGTGTCTTACGGCCTCATACAATTCATAATCTTTAGCGCTAGAAATAGCCTTAGAGCCAATTTCGCCAAAGCGTCTTAGATATTCTGCATATTCGGGGTTGGCAATGATAGGAGCATGCCCAGCACCTTCATGAATAATATCTGGTGCAGGGGTATATTCAATATGCTCTAATTGACGAATATCAGATGCAATGACTAAGACATTATAGGCTTGAAACTCCATAAAGGCAGAAGGAGGAATAAACCCATCGACAGCAACTGCTGCCCAACCAATTTCTTGAAGAATGCGGTTCATGCCGTACATATTCGGAATATGGTCTATTGCTATACCCGTTTTTTGGAGTCCTTCAACATATGAGGTATGAGCTACTTTACTCAGATAGTCTACGTTCTTACGCATCACATAGCGCCATACGGCCTGATCTATAGCGGTATAATCGGTATAGTCTTGTGGTTTGATAAATTGCTTCAGATGTTCAGGAAGCTTATCTAATATAGCATTGCTTTCGTACGACATTCAATTTTTCTTAAGTAAAGTTACGAAAATCGAAAGTGAAAAGAAGCTTGAAAAGTGTTAAGAAGGGGTATAAAAAACGTCCGCTAGAAGCGGACGTTTTACATATTATTTCGACGCCATTGCGTTTGGTGGATATTGCATCAATATCTCAGAGACAAACTCTTTAATGCGCATTTCTTTCTTTTCCATGCTTTTGGTGTTGCCAAGGTTTCCTACACCTTTACCTTGCCAAACCAATTCTTTATTCTTGGCGTCGATCAGATCAATGTAAAGAGAACCTTCTGTTCTAGTACTTACATTGCTGCCACCCCAGCCAGGGCCAAAACCTCCACCCCAGTAGTATGGGCTCCAACCCCAGCCGAAGCCGCCACCGCCCCAGTAGTTGTTGTATACATCAACTTGTTCACGTTCTTTCGTGAAAATGCTTACCAAAATATCAGGATTTTCAGATTTAACGAAACCTCGAGTACCCATTTCGGTTTCAATGGCGCGTAAAATTCGCTTTTTATCTAAATCAGAAATTTGTGCTTTATCTATGCCCGTTTTATAGAAGGCGTACGATTTAAAAGAATTAAAATTAGCGTCTTTGTCATAATCTGATAAGACACGTACTGAAGTACATGAGCTCAAAAAGAGCAACGCAAGTACCGGAAGTGCGAGAATTTTCATTTTTTTCATAATCAATTTTTTTTTTGGAATTCGTCAAGTTTAATTACATAATCAATCTCAAAAATCATGCCGAAAAAGAGAACTTATTGACTGTTTATTTTTGGGTCATATCCATATGGGCAATGCCTGCAACCGCTTTCACAGCAATAGCCTCGTTTTAAATGATATTGAGTGGTAAAAACCCGATAACCTTCTTCAGACCAATAAAAGTCACCATCTTCGATGGGTATAATTTCCTTCATTTTTAGTTATTTCAAAACTTGCTTTTTTTGAACGATCTTTAGTGCTCTACGGATGGCGTAAAGCTGTTTACTTCGCCCGCTGCTAAGCGTAAAACTAGTCCATTTTTTGTTGATAAAGGGGCTGGTGTTACTGCAAATCGTACGGTTTATGGGTATTTGGCGGTATTTTAACGATTAAATACAATTGTTGGCAACATCTTTGAGTTATGAACAACGGTAACGGACTAATATTTAACTTTGTTAGTATCCGTTTAAAAGCTGATTATGATTTTAGTGTTTAAACATTTATTCTATAAAAATTATGTAGGCCTCTCCTTTTGGCCTTTTATCTTTTTAAAGAACGATTCTTTAAAGACGGACATTGTATTGATTAATCATGAGAAAATCCATCTCAAACAGCAGCTAGAGCTTTTGATACTTCCTTTTTATTTGTTTTATGTCGCCGAATGGTTAGTACGTAGTCTTTTCTACCTAAGTTTTTACCATGGGTATCAAAACATTAGTTTTGAACGTGAAGCATACGCAAACGAGCACAATCTCAATTATACTAATGAGCGTAAACCTTTTGGCTTTATAAAGTACCTTTGAAGATATAAGTCTTTAAAGTGCAGTCAGAAAATCAATCCGTAAACCTTCCTATATTACAAGAGAAACAGGTGTTCTTGTCTGTGAAACGAGAAGATTTGATCCATCCTTTAATTTCTGGCAATAAATATCGAAAATTAAAATACAATCTAATTGTGGCAAAACAACAGGGTTTTGATACGCTTTTAACTTTTGGAGGAGCATTTTCAAACCATATTGCGGCTACAGCCTATGCCGGACGCTTACATGGTCTTAAAACAATAGGAATCATTCGCGGCGAAGAACTTTCTGAAAAGTGGGCTGAAAATCACACCTTAAAATTAGCGCATGAGCACGGAATGCAATTTAAATTTATTTCTAGGGATGCCTATCGGGATAAATATTCCGAAGCATCCAAAAAAGAATGGCAATCCGAGTTCGGCTCGTATTATCTTTTGCCTGAAGGCGGCTCAAATAATCTTGCTGTTCAGGGATGCCAAGAAATTTTGACTTCGGATGATGACAGTTTTGATGTCATCTGTTCTTCCGTAGGAACGGGCGGAACAATTGCTGGAATCATCAATTCAGCACATCAAAATCAGACCGTTTTGGGCTTTTCAGCTTTGAAGGGTGATTTTTTAAAAGAAGATATTCGTAATTTTACCACTAAAGAAAATTGGCATTTGCAGACTGACTATCATTTTGGTGGTTACGCAAAAGTATCTGAAGCATTTATTCATTTTATAAATGAGTTTAAACTGAAGACCCAAATTCCTTTAGATCCGATATATACCGGAAAGCTATTATACGGCATTTTAGACTTGGTAAAAAAAGATCATTTTAAACCTAAAACTAAGATACTAGCCATTCATACGGGCGGATTGCAAAGTATTTCAGGAATGAATGCTATTTTGAAAAAAAAGAAGTTACCCCAAATTTCGATATGATTAGAAAACTGATATTAATTTTACTATTAGGTTCTTTGCTAATTGGTTGCAAAACGAAGCAACGCGTCACCTATGGTAAAAAAAAGACACAGACGGTTAGCACTCCTGCAAAAAAGGAAACATCGAATAACGATGACGGATTGTATCCCATGCCTGAAGATTCAGGTAAATTCGTTCGTTTCGAAATCAACAACGTACAAGATTATATTGACACATTTTCAGAAGTCGCTCAGTTTGAAATGAAAGCTTACGGTATACCTGCGAGTATTACTTTAGCTCAAGGCTTATTAGAAAGCGGGTTTGGCAGAGGCGAACTAGCCATGAAGACTAACAATCACTTTGGTATTAAATGCCACACCGGTTGGCAAGGGGATTATGATTTTCACGATGACGATGAAAAAGGAGAGTGTTTTCGAAAATACAACCACCCCATGTATTCGTATCGTGACCATAGTATTTTTTTGACCAGTCGTTCTCGATATGCTGCTCTATTTGATTTAAGAAATACAGATTACAAAAAATGGGCAAACGGACTCAAAAAAGCGGGTTATGCTACCGATAAAAAATATCCGCATAAGCTGATTGCTCTTATCGAAAGATATGATCTAACCCAATATGATCGCCAAATTGCCCAGGCTGGCTATGGAAGAGGAAATAAGTCAGTTGTTGTTGATACAAAGCGAACAGCGTCAAGGAACAGAAATAAAGTTCATATAGTGAAAAAAGGAGATACATTATACTCCATTTCAAAGAGGTATTCCGTCTCGATTGATGATTTGAAACGTTTCAATGCCGTGTATAATAACAACATATCGGTAGGGCAAAAACTAAAAGTACCTTCTCAAAAAATTAAGTAAACATGCGTTATCAAAGAAGTAGTGCTCTTTTTCAAGAGGCAAAAAAATATATTCCTGGTGGGGTTAATTCTCCCGTTCGTGCTTTTAAAGCAGTCGGTGGTGATCCCATCTTTGTAAAAGAAGCTAAGGGTGCTTACCTGTATGATGAAGACGGTAACCGATTCATTGATTATATCGCGTCGTGGGGTCCACTTATTTTAGGTCACGCCTATGCTCCTGTTATCGATGCGGTTATTGCGAAGGCAAGAAAAGGTACTTCTTTCGGAATGCCTACTGAAATAGAAACGGAATTAGCGAAGTTGGCAGTTGACATGGTACCCAATATTGATCAAATCCGTTTTGTGAATAGTGGTACAGAAGCTTGCATGAGTGCGGTTCGACTGGCAAGAGGATATACCGGAAAAGATAAGATTATCAAATTCGCTGGGTGTTATCACGGCCATTCTGATTCCTTCTTAATTCAAGCAGGTAGTGGTGCGGTTACTTTTGGTAGTCCAAATAGCCCAGGAGTTACTAAGGGGACAGCAAAGGATACCTTGCTAGCAGATTATAATGATTTAGAAGGCGTAACAGCTTTGGTGAAAGCAAACCAAGGTGAAATCGCTGCAATTATTATAGAACCCATTGCCGGAAATATGGGATGTATTATTCCAACTATGGAATTTATCCAGGGCTTACGAGCCTTATGCACAAAAGAGGGCATATTATTACTTTTTGATGAGGTAATGACCGGATTTCGTTTAGGAAAAGGAGGAGCACAAGCCGCTTTAAACATCGATGCAGATATTGTTATGTTTGGTAAAGTAATTGGTGGAGGCTTACCTGTGGGTGCCTTTGCAGCTAAATCAGAAATCATGAATCATCTCGCTCCAAACGGACCTGTATACCAAGCAGGAACGCTTAGTGGTAATCCCTTGGCGATGAGCGCAGGGTTGGCTATGCTGACAGCTTTGAACAACAAGCCTGAAGTATTCCAAAGCTTAGCAGATAAAACGGCATACTTACATAAAGGCATCGCAAGTGTGTTGGTTGAAAAAGGAGTGCCTCATCAGATTAATCGATTCGGAAGCATGATATCTGTACATTTTACTGATGAACCCGTTGTTGATTTTGCTTCTTCAGCAAAAGGGAATAATGATACTTTTAAAAAGTATTTTCACGGTATGCTTGATAAGGGTATTTACTTACCACCAAGCGCTTTTGAAAGCTACTTTCTAAATGATGCTATTAGTTATGATGATCTAGAGGAGACCATTGCTGCTGTAGCTACCATTTTTTAGGTTAAGGGTTTTTTGTAGATTATTTTATTTCCATAGGATTACACAAATCAGGTATTTCATCGGATAGTTATGCCTTTCATCAATTTTATGTAAGATTGTACAACAGCATTTAGTTAGCCTTATACCGAACTAATACTATTTGTTATGCCATTAAATGTTATCGTAATTGATGATTCAGCAGTACAACTTGCTATTTCTTCAAAACTTATTCAGAAAAATGAACATATGAATTTGGTAGGCACCTATACGAATCCTTTTTTAGGGCTAAATGCTATTAATGACCCTAATAACGAAATTGATCTTGTGCTGCTCGATGTAGAAATGCCAGAAATAGATGGTTTTTCACTTCAGAAACTTTTTAGAAAATCTATGGCCGTTATTATAAATTCTACTAGGCCATCTTTTGAGAGTCAGGCTTACGAAAATGGCGCCAGTGATTTTATGGCTAAGCCGTTGAATGCTACTAAAATTAATATTTCTATTGCTAAACTATTAAAGTCAAAAGTGGAGTTATTAGATTCAGTAATTACTACAATTGCTAGTTAGAGTGACTATTTAATAGAAATCGTTCCTAAGTGCTTTGGAATAATCACTTTCGTCTCTGGCGATAGTCTTTTTACATCTTTTTGAAACGGAATCAATTTTTGCTCCACTCCGCTTTGCTGTGAAAACCCGTAAGGCAAACGAAAATTATCCCAATGGGTTGGTATGATAATTTTAGGATAATTGGTTACTGCTAATAGACGTTCATTGTAATTGTAAAGTCCCAATTGTGAACGGTTAACTCCTGCCAAAAGAATATCTGGCTTTTGGCCCACTAATTCTCTTTCCACAAAATTCATTGAAGCCATTGTTAAAACAGTATGCTTGGCGAATCTTGCGAGAAACATTAAGGAGCCTCCTTCGATAAATTCTGATACTTTAAGTGGCGTTTTTGGTGCTTCAGTATAGGTTCTTGAATCGATATAATGCTTACTGTCTAAAGCTGAATGTAT
>RCNE010000543.1_pt1 | contig 20389 bp, 19 predicted proteins | sample 2041361 | NCBI WGS metagenome assembly RCNE01 (sample SAMN09708229, study PRJNA481090) | Marine sediment metagenome, whole genome shotgun sequencing project.
ATAAAACCGGTGGGAGCACCGGTTTTTTTGTGCTTCATTTTAAAATATTGACTTCTTTAACACTTTCAGAACCGCCGCGTTGTTTAATAGTGCTAATCGGACAAAAAGGAGGTGAATTATTATAGGAGATTACCCTTTTTAGTTTTGTTGAGAAATACTAGTGATTTTCTCACGGAACTTGATGGAATACTATTGTAGCAATCAAATGAGAACTTTAGGAATCTTCAATTTACTTAAAACAAGATTAGGATGGATTGTTTTCCATTCCTACTAAATAACCAATGACCATGTTATTGAACAGTTGCGGTTGTTCTATATTAACCACATGACCACAATCTTGAATCACGAACAGATTCGAGGTTTTATGGATCGATACAATCTTTCTTATGGTTGGCAAAAACAGGTAATCCTCCTCCCCCATCACGTATAATGTGGGTATTTTGATATCGGCAGATCTAAAAAAACGTAGTAAGGGGTTAATTTCAGATGTGAGTTTAAACCAACGTATAAACTCCTTCTGATATAATTTTTTAGCCTCGCGGACAAACAATAACCTAGATTCCCTATGGTTGCGGTTTGGCATAATAACAATAGCAAAAAACTTGTAGAGCCATAAATACGGTACTACAGATTTGAAGATAACACCCAAACGCATAAGAATCTGAGATCGTAAGTTCAATTTCATAATAGCACCACCCATAATCATACTCTCCACACGGTGTGGGTGATTTTCGGCCAAATTCCTTATTAATATGGTACCTAATGATATCCCTATAAAATGCGACTTTTCTATTTTCTCGAAATCGATAACTTCTAGAATATCGTTGGTTATAGAATCAAAAGTGTATTGGTCATTAAAGGCAGTTTTTAGGTTGGGTTTGGAGTCCCCATGTCCCCTCAGGTCTAAAAGTAATATATTAAAGAACTTTTTAAATTCTCTTACTTGCTTGTACCATATAGATGAACTACCTCCTGCACCATGGACAAAGGTGACCCAGGTTGAAGAATCCTTATGAATATATTTGGTGTAGTTTAACAATGTTCTCTGGGCGGCCAATATATATAGGCAATTAGCAATGTATAGAATCTTTTTTAATTGAAAGGTCTTTTGGTAAAAAATGTCTAAAACTGATTCTAGTTTTGACACATTCCTATGGTTTTTGTTAAAAAAAAGACAAATTACCTGATTAATAGCTGTATGACCACTACCCTACACATCCAAAACCTGATTTCGCACGTATATTTGTAAGAACAATTATTTATTATGGAAAAGCAATATTGTAAAGTAGGAACAGTGACGCCTATAGCTGCTAAAGCAGATGCAATCACTATGTTGGAATATCAGTATCAGAATTTTATGGATAAGGCTTCCAATCTCAAGTATTCTAACACAAAATTAGGTGAGTTTTTTGAGCAGAAAGCACAGAAATTACAGAAAGCATTAGAAGAGTTGGTATAATTTTTTAATCAAGTTTTGCTAGTTCTTCTTTCATCTGCCCCTGAAGGACTGCTGCCTTCTTTTGTGCAGCCATGGCAAAATCCATACTCTTTGAAGCATAAATAATTCCTCTGGAAGAATTTACCAGTAAGCCAACATCAGCGGTAATTCCATATTTACAAACTTCTGCAAGACTCCCTCCTTGTGCACCTACTCCTGGGACCAAAAGAAAACTATCCGGAACTATTTTTCGTATTTCCATTAGGTATTCTGCCTTTGTCGCTCCTACCACATACATCAATTTCTCTGAACCTTCATATGTTGAGGCTGTTTTTAGGACCTGCTTGTAGAGCTCCAACCCTTCTAAACTCTTGGTTTGAAAATCGTAAGCTCCCATATTGGATGTTAAGGCCAAAAGAATAGTGTGCTTATCCTTAAAAGCTAAAAAAGGCTCAACGGAGTCCTTGCCCATATAAGGAGCTATAGTTATAGAATCAAAATTTAAATCTTCAAAGAACGCCTTTGCATAGCGAGTAGAGGTGTTTCCAATATCACCTCTTTTAGCATCGGCAATAGTAAATATTTCCGGATACTCCTCATTCAAATAGTCTATGGTTCGTTGCAATGCTATCCAGCCTTTAATACCATATGCCTCATAAAAAGCAATGTTTGGCTTGTAGGCTACACACAAATGATGTGTAGCATCTATAATCCCCTTGTTAAAGGCAAAAATTGGGTCTTCTTCTTTAAGCAGTTCCTTTGGAATCTTCTCCAGATCAGTATCCAAACCAATGCATAAAAAGGATTCTTTTTTACGTATTTGTGCTATTAATTCTTTGGTAGTCATAAAACTGTTGTTCTCTAGCGCCACCTAAAAATTTCATTACATAAAAAAGTAGCTACTAATACCTGCCCTATGGTTGGTATTACTTTATGTGTAAAATAATCCTTTAAAATATTTCCGAAGCTTCTTTTAGCCTTTCTGTATTCTCTACAAGACTTAATTCATCTATAATCCTCTGAACATCTCCATCGATTATGTTTGAAAGATCGTACAAGGTTAGTCCAATACGGTGGTCAGTTACCCTTCCTTGGGGATAATTATACGTTCTAATCTTTGCAGATCTATCTCCACTGCTTACCTGTGAATTTCTTTTTGCAGCATCTTCCTCCTGTTTTTTTGCTAACTCAAGGTCATACAACCTAGAACGTAATACCCGAAAAGCCTTATCCTTGTTCTTATGTTGAGATTTTTGGTCTTGGCACTGTGCCACCAACCCGGTTGGAAGGTGAGTTAAACGCACGGCCGAGTAGGTCGTATTAACCGATTGCCCACCAGGACCTGAGGAGCAAAAGAAATCTACACGAACATCTTTGAGTTCAATTTGAACATCAAAATCTTCAGCTTCAGGTAAAACCATTACTGTGGCTGCGCTGGTATGCACTCTTCCTTGAGTTTCTGTCTGAGGAACACGCTGTACACGATGTACTCCTGCCTCAAATTTTAAAGTACCATATACATCCGTCCCAGATACCTCAAATTGTATTTCTTTGTATCCGCCACTAGTTCCTTCACTCAAATCTATTACGTTAGTCTTCCACCCTTTACTTTCGCAGAACTTGGTATACATACGAAATAGGTCTCCGGCAAAGATACTAGCCTCGTCTCCGCCTGTTCCGGCACGAATCTCCATAACCACGTCCTTGGCATCTTCTGGGTCTTTAGGAATAAGCATTAACTTAATTTCTTCCTCCAGCTTCGGGAATTCAGATTTGGCATCATCCAACTGCATTTTAGCCATCTCCACCATTTCGGCGTCACTTCCATCGCTAATTATTTCTTCCGCTTCTGTAATATTATTAGTCAATTCTATGTAATAATCTCTCTTGGCGACCAAAGATTTAAGATCACTATACTCCTTGGTAAGCTTAACATATCGTTTTTGATCGGATATGATATCCGGTTGAATGATCAAATCCGAAACTTCATCAAATCGCTGTTTTACAATATTTAACTTGTCTATCATATACGTACGTCCCTTGTCCTGCGAATTTACAATAAATTTGTACATTTAATGAAGTAAGCTTTACTATTGAATCCTTAGTTTTTCGTTTGAAAAGAATTATCTTGATTTGGAAGTTTTATGGTCAATTTATCATTGCCGCTCAGGTCGTGACGTTATTCTTGTTATGGATAAAAGTCCCACTATTTGTACTCCTAGGGCTAAAATTCCTTTTGTTCGCCGTATTGTATATCTCATTTTTTGAAACTAGACTTCAACAAAAACTCGTCTTTTATCAAAATTTTTCTATTTCCCAAACCAACTTATTTTTAGGATGCTTTCTGATGGATGGTCTTTTATCATCATCACTATTTTATATAATTAAGCTGATTTGAAGTTAGAATTGGATAATATAGAACTCAGCTTTGACTCTAAGAAAATTCTAAGAGGTATTTACTTATGTGCTGAAACTGGAAAAGTAATCGGGATTTTAGGCAGAAATGGTTGTGGCAAAACATCCTTATTACGTATTTTATTCGGAAGCCTGAACGCCAAATATGGAAATGTACGGCTAAATGGTTCCCACCAAAAAAGAAAGTTATTCTCAACAGGAAAAGTAGCGTATTTACCTCAGCACAGGTTGTTGCCAAATCATATAAAAATTCACCAAGCATTTAAGACCTTCTCGGTAGATTGGGAAGCATTCGTTTCCACGTTTAACTCCTTTAAAAAGTACCATAAAGAACCAATTAAAAATCTTTCCTCTGGAGAAGTAAGACTTTTGGAAACCTATCTGATCTTACATTCGGATAAAGAAATTATCCTTTTGGATGAGCCTTTTTCCTTTATTGCGCCCTTATATGTGGAAAAAATAAAAACAATAATCACCAAAAAAAAGAAAAACAGTATCATTCTTGTCACGGATCATTTTTACAGGGAAATCCTAGAGATAAGTGATTCGCTATACCTTCTAAAAAATGGTTGTTCCAAGATTATAAAGACGGCATTGGAATTAGAGCAAGAAGGCTATTTGACTAGGTAACTATAGTTTCCAAAAATATATTTCTAAACAATCTAATAGTTTGACTGAAACTAATTTAATTTTAGAAAAACAAGATGTAGTAGGTCATATAGATACCAATTCCTTAAGGTAACTTGTCAAGCATAATCCCGCTGCTCTTATATAGTTTATTATTATTATCTACAATAATTACCTCAGTTCCGCCCAACTGGTTGATTAGAGCCAAACCAGCATTCCTGCCCATACCCATAATTGCTGTAGCCAGCGCATCACATAGTTCAGCACTTTTAGAAAATACAGAAACCGTGTTAATACCAATAGCCGGATACCCGGATTTTGGGTCGATAATATCGGTATATTTCTTTCCGTTTATAGTAACAAATTTCTCAGAATTTCCAGAAGTAGCTACGGAGGATTCCAATAGTGGAATCCAAGAAAAAATAGTTTGCTTACTCATTGGGTTTGCTATACCAATCAACCATTTTTCTCCACTTATTTTTTTCCCCCAGGTGGTTATATCACCTGCTGCATTAATAACACCTGCCACCACTTGTTTTGACACCAATAACTCTTTTGCCTTGTCAGCAGCATATCCTTTTCCAATAGCACCAAAAGAAATTTTCATTCCCTTTTGTTTTAAGAATACAGAATGATTGGAGGCATCAAGTATAATTTTATCGTAGCCAACATTAGCCTTCGTCTTTAAAATAGTTGAGTTGGTAGGCATAGACGTTAAGCTTCCATCAAACTTCCAGACAGCATCCATTGCGGCATAAGAAATGTCAAAAGCTCCATTGGTTATTTCAGAAATCTGTTTGGAGCGCTCAATAAGCTTAAATAGCTCTAAACTTACCTTAACAGGTCTTATTCCAGCGTTTTTATTAATCAAAAAAGTTTCCGAATTCTCGTCCCAAGAGGAAATTAATTTTTCAATTCTTTTAATTTCTCCAACGGCTTCTTGTATGTTAATATATCCAAGTTCCTCATCTACAGAAACCACGGTAATATCAAAACGGCTACCCATTAGGGTCATCGATTTTTTTACCGTCACAAAATCCTTGTTCTGTCCAAAACTTGAAAAAGAAAATAACCAGAGTACTAGCGTAGCTATTTTTAAAATATTGTTCAGCTCCCTGGAACCATACTGTCTAAGAGTGGCCACCATAAAATAGCGAAAACTATTTATTAGGATAGGGGAATTGATCATCAGAAAAAATGATTTAATGAACAGTGACATACTTATTCAAAAACACGCAAGGAGTCCCCGTTCAGTTCGGTATTGTATATTTTAAGTGCTCTAGATGTGCTGTTTGGTATGGTATTCAAAGGTGCGCCGTCTTGACCAAAACGTGAGCCGTGCACATCACAATAAAAGATACCGCCATCTTGGTTTACAAATCTCACTTGATCGTATTGCTCATGACTACAAACTTGGGTAGCTGCAACAAAATTACCTTCTAAGTTCTTTACAACAACCACTAAATTTTTGAGAATAAAACCACCGTTATTCGCTAATTTAGAAGCTTCAGCGCTAGTCAAATCTATTGTAAAATCAACGCCCGTTGGAGGAGTTACTATATTTCCGACGTTTCCTTCATCATTGGAACAACCTCCAAGACATGGGAATGTAATCGCAAAAGCGGCTCCCGCTCCTAATGTTCTTAAAAAATCCTTTCTTTCCATACCAACTATTTATTATAAATAACGCAGGAATAAGGGCAATCGTATGCTTTAGTGTATGTATAGAAATAACCTACCTATTTCTACCGGTTATTTTACTGGCCAACAGCGTTAAAAATACGCGCCTTAGCTATTGCTAAATCTGCCTTTTTCGCCTTGCTGGCAAACAAAATAACTTCCTATAATTAAGGGACTTTATTTCAAAACAGATCCTTAGTACTCAAAGGTACCATAGGTACTTTTAATTGTTAACTTTTTAGTGGATGACGCCTTGACTTCCCCAATGATTTGAGCATCTACCCCAAAGGAATTTGATATTTCAATGATATCGTTAGCCAAAGACGGATCTACATAAATTTCCAATCGATGCCCGCAGTTGAAGACCTGATACATTTCCTTCCAATCCGTACCGGACTGCTCTTGTATTAATTTAAATAAGGGCGGAACTTCAAAAAGATTGTTTTTGACGATATGTAAATTATCTATAAAATGAAGAATTTTAGTTTGTGCACCACCACTACAATGTACCATCCCATGAATATCAGAACTAGTGTATTTGGACAGTAGTTTTTTCACAATGGGTGCGTAGGTTCTTGTTGGTGATAAAACCAATTTTCCTGCATCCAATGGTGAATTTGGTACAGTATCCGTTAACTTGGTGTTGCCGGAGTATACCAAATCCGAAGGAACTTCAGCATCAAAACTTTCCGGAAACCGCTCCGCCAAATACTTAGAAAACACATCGTGCCTTGCAGAAGTAAGACCATTACTTCCCATACCACCATTATACTCCTTTTCGTAATTAGCCTGACCAAAAGAGGCCAATCCTACAATAACATCCCCCGCTTTTATATTAGCGTTATCAATTACTTGGCTCCTTTTAAGCCTTGCGGTAACAGTAGAGTCTACGATAATAGTACGCACTAAGTCACCCACATCGGCAGTTTCGCCACCTGTGGAATGAATTACTATACCGTGTTCTGCCAAATCCGATATCAATTCTTCGGTACCATTGATTATGGCCGAAAGCACGTCTCCCGGAATTTTATTTTTGTTTCTCCCAATAGTAGATGAGAGCATAATGTTATCTGTAGCACCCACACAAATAAGATCATCTATATTCATAATCAAGGCATCTTGGGCAATACCTTTCCAAACCGATAGGTCCCCAGTTTCCTTCCAATACATGTATGCTAAGGATGATTTGGTACCGGCACCATCTGCATGCATGACTAAACAGTAGTCCTGGTCTCCGGTCAAATAATCAGGAACAATTTTACAAAATGCCTTCGGAAACAGACCTTTATCTATATTCTTTATAGCATTGTGTACATCTTCCTTAGCAGCGGAAACTCCGCGCTGATGGTATCTATCATTAGTGGATGAGGACATAAAAATTGTTTAAGACAAAAATAAACGAATTGATTGAAAGACCAAGTTGAAAAAACGGCTTAAAATCCTATATGATTTTGGTACTTATCTAATAAAAAGTAACTCCCTATATTTTGTAAGCGGCCACAATTGATCATCTATTAATTTTTCCAATTTATCTGAATGCCCGCGAATAATATCAAAATAAGGCTTTACATTATGACAATATGCCTCCGATTTCTTTTTACTGTTGGTTAAGGCATTGGCCTTTTTCCTTGCTTCGGTCATCGCATCAGTCATTTTTTTAAGCTCAGCCAAATGCTCTCCTATCTCTTCTATCATGGCCAATTGACCTTCCGAGAATTTCTTATGTGCTGCGCCATAAATCTCCTTAAGGCCTGTTACGTTGGTAATTAGTTTATTTTGATAAGTGATTGCTGCTGGAATAATATATCCGTAAACCAATTCATTATATACCCGTCCTTCTATTTGCAAGTTTAAAATATAAGTCTCCAGTTCCACTTCTAATCGTGCAGCCACTTCTACCTCACTCATAACATTGGTGGACTTGAAAAGCGATAGGCTATCTTTTGAAGTGAGCACCTTAAGGGCATCTGGAGTATTCTTATTATTACTCAGTTTTCTTATTTTAGCCTCGTTTTCCCACTCCCTACTATAGCCATCACCATCAAAACGGATGCGTTTGGAAGTTTTAATATACTCTCTCAAAACATTAAAGACAGCTTCGTCCTTTTTCAAGTCTTTTTTATCTATTAGTGCATCTACTTCCTTTTTGAATTCCTGAAGCTGCTTTGCTACAATCATATTCAAAATAGTCATAGGCTTAGCGGAATTGGTCTTGGAACCCACTCCACGCATCTCAAACTTATTGCCAGTAAAAGCAAAAGGAGAGGTGCGGTTACGATCGGTATTGTCCAAAAGTATTTCTGGTATCTTACCTACCACGTTCAATTTTAATTCCGTTTTTTCCTGTGGAGAGAGCTTTCCTTTTGAAACCCCTTCCAACTCGTCTAGTACCCTACTTAACTGACTACCGATAAAAATTGAAAAGATAGCAGGTGGTGCTTCATTGGCACCTAACCTGTGATCATTACTAGCCGAGGTAATAGAAGATCGCAATAATTCCTCATACCTATCCACGGCTTTTATCGTATTAATGAAAAACGTAAGAAATTGAAGGTTTTTCATAGGTGTAGATCCAGGACTCAATAAGTTAACACCCGTATCTGTGGCCAAAGACCAATTGTTGTGTTTACCAGAACCGTTGATTCCATCAAACGGTTTTTCATGAAACAGTACTTTAAAACTATGTTTATCCGCAATTTTGTCCATTACATCCATCAACAACAAATTGTGATCAACAGCAAGGTTGGCCTCCTCAAATACTGGAGCAAGTTCAAATTGATTGGGCGCCACTTCATTATGTCTAGTTTTTACTGGAATACCTAGCTTGGTACATTCTTTTTCCAAGTCGCTCATAAAGCTTAGTACCCTGCTTGGTATGACTCCAAAATAATGATCGTCCAGTTGTTGACCTTTAGCTGCAAAATTCCCAACCAAGGTCCTACCCGTTAAAACAATGTCTGGTCTAGAATGCGCAAGCGCCTTATCGATTAAGAAATACTCTTGTTCCCATCCTAGCGTTGCATGTACCTTGGATACATTTTTATCAAAATATTTTGCAACTGCGGTTGCTGATTCATCCACTGCCGCCAAAGCTCTAAGCAACGGTGCTTTGTTGTCCAAGGCCTCCCCGGTATAGGATACGAATATGGTAGGAATACACAAGGTAGTCCCGTAAATAAAAGCTGGAGACGTTGGATCCCATGCTGTATAGCCTCTAGCTTCGAATGTATTTCGAATACCACCACTAGGAAAGCTAGAAGCGTCAGGTTCTTGCTGCACCAACTGACTACCGCCAAATTTTTCTAAAGCGGTACCATCCGATAGTAAATCAAAAAAAGCATCATGTTTCTCTGCCGTAGCACCTGTTAAAGGTTGAAACCAGTGCGTATAGTGTGTAGCACCCATAGAAATCGCCCAACCCTTCATAGATTCGGCAACTTGATCCGCAATTTTACGATCAATTTTGGAACCCGAAGAGATGGCATTCTTAACACTTTCCAAAGCATCCTTGGTAAGGTATTGCAACATCTTTTTATCGTTAAAGACATTATTTCCAAACAAATCTGATCTTCTTCCTTTCTCCTCAATGGCTATTGGAGCCCTATTATTGCTCTCCGTCAAGGCCTTAAATCTACTTAATGACATATCCTGTTTTATTAATATCACAAAATTACGGCCTTAAATTATAAATATCATAAAACACCCTAAAAAAAATAGGGGTGTATCTATTAATTTTTAATTTTTATCGATTTACCCCCTTAAAAATTTATATAACTCAACAAAAAACATATTTTTGCGTGTCTGTTTAATATTTTTAATATAACTACCACACATTATGAGCAAATCAAAATTAGAATACATCTGGTTAGATGGTCATGAACCAACACAAAACATGAGAAGCAAAACTAAAGTTGAAAATGACTTTAGTGGAAAATTAGAAGACTGCCCAACTTGGTCTTTTGATGGCTCATCAACAGAACAAGCGTCAGGAGGATCTTCTGATTGTTTATTAAAACCTGTAGCTATTTTCAAAGACCCCGTCAGAAAAAATGGATTTTTGGTAATGGCAGAAGTTTTAAGTGCTGATGGAACGCCACATCCTTCCAATGCAAGAGCTAAAATTGATGATGATGATGCTGATTTCTGGTTTGGTTTTGAACAGGAATATTTCTTAATGGATACAAAAACGGATTTACCGTTAGGATTTCCACGTGGTGGATTCCCTGGGCCACAAGGTAAATACTATTGCTCTGTAGGTGGTAGATATACTTGGGGTAGAGATCTTGTTGAAGAACATGCGGATTTATGTATAGAAGCTGGGTTAAATTTTGAAGGTATCAACCAAGAAGTTGCCCCAGGTCAATGGGAATTCCAATTATTTGCAAAAGGAGCAAAAAAAGCAGGTGATGAAATTTGGATTGCCCGTTACTTATTGGATAGATTAACCGAAAAGCATGGTTATTATATTGAATACCATCCTAAACCAGTAAAAGGGGATTGGAATGGATCTGGAATGCATGCAAACTTCTCGAATACAACCTTAAGAACATGTGGTTCTAAAGAAATTTACGAAAAAATATGTGAAGCATTTAGACCCGTTACAGATGAACATATGGATGTATATGGGGAATTTAATGATGAACGCCTAACAGGTTTACATGAAACCGCTCACGTATCTGATTTCTCTTACGGAGTTTCAGATAGAGGAGCCTCTATTAGAATTCCAATTATTACAGTAGAGCAAGGATGGAAAGGATGGTTAGAGGACAGAAGACCAGCTTCTAATGGAGACCCATATAAGATTGCAGGAAGAATAATTAAAACGGTTAAATCTGCAAAATTATAAGCCTAAATTAATTGTTGATTATACTAAAATGCCTTGGAGATTTCCAGGGCGTTTTTTTTATGTCTTATTTTTAACTAGGTAATTGTAATGTAAACAAAGGTGAAATAAAAGCCTAAGAGAATTAAACCGTCTCGCCAACCCAACCGCAATCCTTTTGGCATAAACACCAAAGGCAGTATTAAGAATGAAATACCTAACATCCAAAAGATATCATTGGAGAGCAGTCCTTGATCCATAACTTCTATTGGGGTAATTATCGCTGTAATACCTAGCACCGCTAATAAATTAAAAATATTAGATCCTATTAGGTTCCCTAAGGAGATAGCCTTCTCTTTCCTAATTATAGCAATAATTGATGCAGCAAGCTCCGGAATACTTGTACCTATTGACACTACCGTAATAGCAATAACACGTTCGCTTACGCCAAAATTCTTGGCAAGACCAACAGCACCGGTTATCAATAATTCTGAACCACCCCATAAGGCTACACCCCCAAGCCCTAGGTAAAGAGCGGTCTTCCATAGCGGCATCATGACCACAGGTTGATTATCCTCTTCCTCCACAGCCTTTTTTTGAAAACGCAAGAGGTAAACCAAAAAGAGAAAAAGAAAAACAACCATAATGATACCTTCATACATCTGTAAGACCCCATCAAAATAAATAAAGAAGAAAAATAATAAGGAGGCCAATATCATTATGGGCCAATCGGTGGTATAAAAACTCCGTTTAACATCTATATTACCAAGCAAAATCGTGATAGCCAAAACCAGGCCTAGATTGGCTATGTTGGAGCCTACAACGTTCCCTATTGCCAAATCTGGAAAACCTTCTAATGCTGCATTTACACTTACAATAAGCTCCGGTGCCGACGTGGCGAAGGATACTACAGTCATTCCTATTACTATTTTTGGTATGTTCAATTTCAAGGAAAGATCTACCGCTGATTTCAAAAGCCAATTACCTCCGGCTATTAATAAAATCAATCCTCCAAGAACGAACAAATAATTCTGCATACTCTACAATTTTGTGCAAATATAGCGGAACAATATGGGTTTTCCTTCGTAGTTCTTTCTTTGAAAATCACAATAAAACTAGATAAATAGTTAAATAACTTAAAACATAGTTTCATAACTAGATAAATAGTTATACTTTTATCGAAAGAAATTATACTATGCAAAAATTAACGAATAAGGAAGAAGAAATAATGAAAATTCTTTGGCACTTGAAGCAGGCCTTCGTAAAGGAAATCATGGAGGAAATACAAGGGGATAAACCCCATTACAATACGCTCTCTACCATTGTTCGCAATTTGGAAGAAAAGAATTATGTAGACCACGAGGCATTTGGGAATACACACCGGTACTTTCCTGTGGTCTCCAAAGAAGGGTACAGAAAAAAATACGTTAATTCCAGTATGGTGGATTACTTTGACAACTCCTATAAAAATTTAGTTTCCTTTTTTGCCAAAGAGGAAAAAATATCTGTTGACGAATTAAAGGAAATTATAGACCTTATTGAAAAGAAGAACTAAATGGAAAATATACTTTATTACATACTTAAATCCTCTTGTATCCTCTTCTTTTTCCATGGATGCTATTGGCTGTTCTTACGAAAGGAAACCTTTTTCACAAGCAACAGAATATTTTTACTTGTAGGGGTTTCTATGGCTTTGCTTTTACCCTTAATTACCTTTACAGATATCGTAACCATACCGTACATTCCCCAGCAAAATATGGTTGCCGTGAGCGATGTGTTGCCAATGGAACAAAAAAAATCGGCCATGATACCTTGGACCCTAGTGATAATGGTTTCGTACGTGTTAGGAGTGCTATTTTTTGGAACAAGACTACTCCTGCAACTCGTTACACTGCATAAACTCAAAAGCGTAAGTAACGTTAGTGTAGAACATCCATTCCACCACGTAAAAACCAAAAAACCCGTAGCACCATTTTCTTTTTTTAACTATATATTTTATTATCCGAAGGGATTTACGCCTAAAGAACTTCACACCATTATACTACATGAAAAAGCACATGCGACGCAAAAGCATTCATTGGATATTCTTGCTATAGAATTGCTATTTATCCTGCAATGGTTTAATCCTTTTGTATGGGCATACAAAAACCAGTTGAAAGAAAACCTAGAATTTCTAGCTGATAAGGCCAGCCAGAGCACCGATAGAAAATTCTACCAGATGCTCCTATTAAAAGAAGCAGTGGGTGTTTCCAATATTCCTTTATCCACATCATTTTATAATTCAATCATCAAAAAACGAATAGTTATGTTAAATCAAAAAAGATCAAAAAAAATCAGTTTGGCTAAATCCTTAATTGTATTACCGGTATTAGGCTTGTTCCTAATGGCCTTCAACACTAAAACTGTGTATGAGGTAGCAGATGTACAATCAAATACATTAGAACTTATCATAGATAAGAATACCACAAACCAAGAACTAGAAAGTATCAAAAAAGATTTTATAGAAAAGAAGATAGATTTCTCCTACACTGCCGTACGGAACGAAAAAGGAGAAATCATTGATTTAGCGCTAGATATGAACGATGCTGCTAGCACTACATCAAACAACATTAATGGATCTTATAAGACTAAATCTGATGGTCCCATAACCCCGGTAACCATAAGTCTAAATTCTAAAACAAACAGCTTGTTTATAGGGAATTTGAAAAACAATGCGACTTCAACAAGTTCGCCTACGATGTCTAGGGAGTTAACGGAAATAAAAATTGAATTAGATAAAAACTCCAAAGCGGAAACATACGAAAAGAATAGTAAATTCTTAGTGGAAAAAGGAATGAAAATTGACTTTAAAGGCGTGAAACGAAATAGCAATAATGAGATTGTTGCTATTAAAGTTACGTATGACAATGGTGCGGGCCAAAAAGGAAGTTATGTTCGCAAAAGTGCCGAGCCTATTAAACCATTTATAATAACCATAAAATTTAACGATAACCAACCTGGAGATATTAGTATTTGGCAAAAAGGAAAGAAAGAAGTAAACTCCGTAGTGGTTACCGAATATGAAATCAAAACAGGAAATGCATCAATCCAAGAAAATAACAAAGTAAAAGTGATTGTCCACGAAAGCGATAGTTACGGTGGCACTGCTGCTAGTACCCCAATACGCACTACCGTCACAAGGCTTAAAATTAAAACAGATGGTGATACCAAAGTTATCCTATTGGACGATAAGGAAATTACCATGGAAGACTTGGAGGCTAAAGGTGCAGTTGAAAAACAATTTATTAAGGCGGTACATGTAATCAACAGTAATGACAGCTTATTTGGAAAAACAACCATAGAGGCCCTTAGTTTTGAAGATGACGAAGGAAACGAACAAAAAGTAGTACGGGTTGAAACTGATGAAGAAAACGAATCTCAATATATCATTATCAAACAAAAAGGAGAAAAAAACCAGTCCACTGTTGATCTACATGAAGATATCATTGCTATAGCTGGTAAAGTAAAATTTTCCGATGTCCAAAACGATGATGAGAAAGAAAAACCCCTCTTATTTGTTGATGGGAAAAAGCTGCCTTACAAAGGAATGTCAAATTTGAATCCTAATGATATAAAAACCATAAGTGTTCTAAAAGGGAAGGCCGCAATAGAATCACATGGCAAAGAAGCAAAACACGGCGTTATCATAGTGACTACCAAAAAAGAGGAATAATGTAGCACTGATGACCCCATAAGCATGTAAAAAAACGCTCCCAAGTGGGAGCGTTTTTTTGTTTCCAAAAGAATGAAAAGTGATTTCAAGGTCAATTTTTGAATAAAAACCGCCTTGCTAACACAAAATACCCATAAAAATCACCTACAATTGTTTCAAATTAAAACAAAAAATATACTTAAAGCTATCATATAGAAACTTGTATCAAGAGTGTTGTATAAATATTAAAACGAATTTCATTTTTAAACTTACACTATTGTATCCAATGTCATTAATTTAACCAAATTTTCTTGCAGATATGTATACTTCTCCATTACCTTTTTAGAATCATCGATTAAAAAATCTATTTTTTCACTAAAAACAATCACAATGATTTACCTTATAAAGTTTCTTTTATTATTGATATTGACCCTCCTACTGACAAACTTCTAACGGCTAAGGACATATCAAACAAAAAGATATTTATATGGTAAGAATGAAAAAAAACCACCTTAAACGGTATTTATAATTTCGTATTTTTGGTTTACCAACAAAACCAAACCAGCATGTATACACTTTTAGCCAACTTGAACAAGATCTTACTTCCCTCCTATTCTAAACAAAGGTTAAACCTAGCCAAGGCCTCTAAGATGCAAATGGCTATTATAGGGTGGCGTTATTTTGTAACTACAAGAGCTTTAGGTTAGTAACTTAGTAGGGAACGTGTTTCCCAAGATTCTAGTTTATCCCTCCCTTTTAGAAATCCTAGTTCCAACAAAAAATTAAACTGTACGATTTCCCCTCCAGCGCGCTCTACCAGCTTTGCAACAGCACTTGCCGTTCCCCCAGTAGCCAAAACATCATCATGAATTAAGATACGTTCTCCTTGCTTAATTGCATCGATATGCATTTCTAAAATATCCATACCATATTCTAGCGCAAAAGATTCGCTATGGGTTGCATAGGGTAATTTTCCTGGTTTTCTTACAGGAACAAAACCCGCTTGTAATTTTTGGGCCAAGATAGGGCCAAATATAAAGCCCCTACTCTCCATTCCCACCACTTTATCAATTTTGATATTTCCCACAAGAACAGCTAGTTCTTCAGCTGCTTTTCGTAAGGCTTCTGCATCTTGGAGCAAGGGTGTAATATCCTTGAACAAAACACCTTCTTTAGGGAAATCCTTTACATCTCTTACATACCGTTTTAAATCCATTTCTTTTGTTCGTAGTTATTTTGTGTTAAAAGTAAAAAGAAATATATTTGCAGCCCCTTACTGGGGAAATAAAAGGCCCTGTGGCGCAACTGGATAGCGCATCTGACTACGAATCAGAAGGCTACAAGTTCGAATCTTGTCAGGGTCACTTAAAAATCAGAGAGTTACAGAAATGTAGCTCTTTTTTGTTTTATAGTTGGTAGACATTTGTAACACTAAGTCAATGTTAGCAGGATGTTTTATATTCATTTTCTCCTCTAACAAGTACTTGATTATCTAGCGCTTAAAATAAAATAGTTGAGGCTTTTACTATTAATCACCTACATAAAAGTTGAAAATGTACAGGCAGTGCGGAAGAAGCATAAGGGGTGGGGTTGATATTCCTAGGTTCGTAAAAATACTTCGTAAAGTTAATTATACCGCAGTAGTAGCGCTGGAACATGAACGCAATAAGGATGATTCTTTTATGGGTATAGCGGTGTAGATAGGTTATTTAAGAGTGGTAATTGCTGCAACTCAAAAATAATAAGGACGAAATATTATTTAGAAGTACCATTACGAAACAATAATCATTTATTGTACTTATGTTTTTTAACTTTTGCTGAAGAGTTAAAAATAGCACTGATTGAGACAGATGCGACAGAACCGATAATTCTAATGTCAGTGTTTATTTCACTTCGTTTTGAATATCTAGGGCCTGATTCACAAGGGAATTCCGTAAAGGGTAAACGTGTCCTAGGTCTAAATTTTTTCTTAATCGATAATAATTTTTTAAATAGATAACAATTATGAAACTAGAATTCATTTCATTCCAGACAATATCAATAGGGGTATTGATGATATGCCTCTTAGGTTGCAAAATGCCCGTGAAAGATTCTTCAAAAGAAAGCGCTCCTTTGTTGGGAAGTTTTGAATACGATGCGGATTTCTTAAAAAAGTATTATAAGAATACACTGGTACTATACAATAAAGACTCCAAGGTTCTTGTCAGTCCAGAACTTCAGGGTCGTGTTATGACAAGCACAATGGAAGGTGATAAGGGGCAAAGTTTTGGGTGGATCAATTATGATTTTATCACTTCCGGAAAAATAGAGGAACATTTCAATCCGATAGGTGGGGAAGAACGTTTCTGGCTCGGACCAGAAGGTGGTCAATATGCTATATTCTTTAAAAAAGGTTCAAAATTTACATTAGATAATTGGTACACTCCAAAGCTGATAGACCTAAAACCCTTTGATGTTAAGTGGAAGACTTCTAATAAAGTAATATTTACCAAGACTGCCTCTTTGACTAATTATTCAGGGTTTACTTTTGATTTGGCTATTGAACGAGAAGTAAAAGTGCTTAGCACTAAAGAAATAATAGATGAATTAGGCCTGAACAACGCAGATGGCATCAAGGCTGTAGCTTACCAAACTACTAATACTCTAAAGAACATAGGTACTGTCGATTGGATAAAAGAAACAGGGGTATTATCTGTTTGGTTATTGGGAATGTTCAGTCCATCGCCAGCTACTACCATCATCATACCTTATATTTCAGGCGATGAAGCAGATCTGGGTGTAACAGTAAATGACTCATATTTTGGAAAAGTTCCATCAGAACGATTGGTAGTAAAAGAAAACGTTGTTTACTTTAGTGGTGATGGTGAATACAGGAGCAAAATAGGGTTGTCTCCGAAAAGAGCTAAGAATATTTTAGGCTCTTACGATGCTACCAACGGCATATTAACAATTGTAAATTATAACAAACCTGAAAACATCTCAGATTATGTTAATTCGATGTGGGAAATACAGACAGAGCCTTATGCTGGCGATGTTGTCAACTCGTATAATGATGGACCTCCTGAACCTGATAAAAAGCCACTAGGCCCTTTTTATGAGTTAGAAACTTCTTCGCCAGCGCTAGTCTTAAAAGCTGGAGAAAGTGGAGTCCATATACAGCTCACCTGCCATATAGAAGGTACTGAAGAACAACTCGACCCAATAGTAAAGCAACTATTTGGTGTTTCTATCATTGAGGTAAAAAATGCTTTTGAGTAATAACTTTTTTAATAATGTAACATTAAAGAATATAGAGTATAATCATTAAAACTAACTGCAATTTTACTCGTATCAATTGTAATAGGATGCAAAAAAGAACAGAATAAAAAGGAAATAAAATAATTAATTTGGCTTCACTTTTGGATGAAATGGTCGACAGAGATCAGATTGCAAAATATCCAAAACAAAATTTTAAACTTAAACAGCAGAGTAGTTATACTAGAGCTTCAAAAACCGTGGAAGACACCATAGGCTGGTTCAATAATATAGATCGTTTTGAGTTCGTACGCTTTGATACCATTAACGGGAAACCGGAATGGGTATTAATGGACCATGGAGGGCCCGGCGCCATGGCAAGGGTCTGGATGCCGGACCAAAGGTTTTCAACGGGGGTGATTCTGAAATTTCCGAAGCTCCCGAAAGTATAGGTGCCACGAGGGTTTACCTGGACGGCATCCCGGAACCCACCATAGAAGGTTCCCATATGATATTTTCAATGGTACCGAAATGGTGGTCTATCCGTTCGGCTATAAGTCGTTGTCTTCCGCTTATACCTTTTTTAATTTTATTTTCTTAAAAAAAACTTGCATTGAAGGCCCTGCATGAACTTGTAATGCCAATACGCCAGAAGTAGCTAATTTACCCGTTTCATTATCTGTTACATCAATAGTCAATTGACCATTGATATAATGTTGTAAATGATTCCCTTTTACTATAATCTTATAGTTATTCCAATCATCTTGATTTATAACTGCCTGGACTTCTTTAGCATCTATAAATCTTTTAACTGTTTTCTCTCCATCTTCTGAAATAACCACTTTTTCTCCTCGCTTGGCTATTATTCCTCTACCCCTTTCTTCATATAAAATTCCAGAATGTTGAATTCCTGCTTCCATATCCGCTTGATAGCCACCTATAATAAATTTATCTTTATCTATTATTTTAGCTCTATACTGAACACCACTATTCCCTCCAATAATTTTATATTTAAATGTCAATTCAAAATCAGAAACAGGTTGATCATAAATTAAAAAGGTATTCTGTTTGATAACGACTTTATCAGTTGTTTCACCTTTAATACATCCGTTTTCTACAGACCAAACTCGGCTATCTCCTCGCCAATTACTCAAATCTTTACCATTGAACAACTTCTCCGTTTTACTGCCTTTCTGCCCTACTACATTGCAACTAATAATAATTGCCATGAATATCGTATACATTGCTTTGGTATTCATATTACTTGTTTATTTTTTCATTTTGTTTTTGTTTCCACCTGAAAGCATGTAAGCAATTAAGTCTGCAATTTCTTGTTCATTTAATCTATCGACCAAACCAGCTGGCATCGGCGAAACTTTAGATAATTTAATACTTTCTAATCTATCCTTTCTAACTTTTGTTGTAACATCAGCAGCATAGGCACTTATACTTACTTCAATATTTTCATCATCTTCATCAACTTCAATTCCTGTAATCACAGAACCATTTTTCATGTGATAATTTGAATACTGATATCTATCTCCTATTGTTCCAGATGGATTGATTATTGCTTCACCAATCGCTCCAACTGTAAATCTTGAACCAATTTGAGTCAATTCAGGTCCAGTAGCGCCTCCTTCTCCATTCATACCATGGCAAGAGATACATAAAGATGCTCTAAACATATTCTTTCCATTTTCAAAATTGGCAGATTTGTAATTCTTTTCATAGGCAGACATTAACAACTCAACTGTCCAATCGATCCCAGGACCTTGTGGTTGTTTTACATCTTTCATATAGTCTGGTCTGCGTGCCGCTGCAATTTCAGTTAATTCAGAAAGGTAATCTTGTTCTTTCTCAGGAACATTTGCCAAAGCCGTTTTTTGAATCGCTCTAATGAAATTCAAATACTGTTTACCTCCAGCTTTTTGCAGCGCATCACCAAACCATTTAAAGTAACGCTCTCTTGCAGAAGTCGACCAACCGTTTTGTAGATAACTCAAACTCATTGCATAACTAATATTACGCTGATTTGGCATATTTGCTAACATATTCTCAACATCCTTTCCATATTGATCACTTCTATTAGAAATATCACCAGATAAGTAGATCTCTTTCATACCTTCCATAGAAGTATTCGTCTCCATTTCCTGTAATGTCAACTCAACAACTTCTTCTACTTGTAAATAACTTAGAATCTTACACAATTCCATATTCACAGCTTCAGAACTCGCCATAAAGGCTGGTAAAAATGCATCTTTAATTTTTCCATGTATATCATTTGGTAAACTTCCATCCATTCTCAACAAAAGCAAATCAACGCCTCTTATAAAATCTAATTTTTTAGATTCTTCTAAACTTTGCCATTCAATTCCTACTAAAGCATTCAAGGCTTCTAACCTATCGGCATCATTGCCATGACGCGCTGTTGCCAAAGCTAGCCCAACAGTTGTTTCCGAAGAATTTTCTTTTTTTATTTCGT